>Ga0131853_10001160_pt1 | contig 47990 bp, 41 predicted proteins | sample TergutLab28metaG_FD_92764 | JGI IMG/M metagenome (GOLD analysis project Ga0131853, IMG submission 92764) | Labiotermes labralis P1 segment gut microbial communities from Petit-Saut dam, French Guiana - Lab288 P1 (version 2) (version 2) | ecosystem: Host-associated > Arthropoda: Insects >... | reverse complement strand
CTGGGAACTGTTTACTCTAAAGCTCTTTCCGTGTGTCTTCAGGCACAGGTTAAAAATTAAATAGAAGGGGTTGTGATTTCCAATATTTAACGGGTATTAGAGGTCACTTCATAACAGGTGAATGCAACGGCAAGCATCGTCAAAGCATTTGCCGCGCTTCGTGTGCGCAGTCACGCAGGGCGCACAAGTAAAACGCCGCCGTTCATATAAGCTTCGGCGGCGTTTTGTTTTACGTGTGTTGTAATAAAAAATAGCGCTTGCTTGTCCGCAATTAATTTAGCAGACAAACAAGTGCTATTTAATAAATTCAGACTATTCTCTACTTGCTTTTTCTTTTTGGTGCTTTCTTTTCATATGGCCAAACAAGTGGGAATGTGAATGGTTCACATGCCATATTTCCTCTTTTACTGACACCGGAAGTATTGCCCGCGGCTACATTACCGATTTCAATAAAAGCATTGCGGCTTGCTGTTTTACATTTATCTAAAACAGATTCATTCTTCGTCCTCATGTACTACACCCCCTTTCTGTTTAGCCAGTTTATAGGTAATTGGAACAATGCTTATAGATTGTGACAGAAGCGATAGCACAGCAATATTCCTTATTATTCCTTTTTTTAGTCCGATAAAATAATATATAATTACAAGCAGAATGGATTTAGTTTTTAACGGTTTTATTTGGTCTTTGTATACTGGATTAATCTCTGTTCCAGAAGGGGCATATTTAAGGTAAACACAAAGGAAGTATGTAAAAATTACATTATAAATCTTTTTTGGAATTGTTATAACCTTACTTAAATAAGCCATACTTAAAAAATTTGCTGTACCAACTAAAAAACAAGCCAGCGGTGTTTTTGCATGTATACCGCGTGAGTAATTTCTTATACCACCATAAAATAAAAAAATAAGAAGTAAGGGTTTAAGCAGTTTTAATTTCTTACATATGAATATTACAAGAATAGTTTTTGGAAGGTTTAAGCACATTGCGGATATGCCATATTCAAGTAACTCGACAGTATAATCGTCAAGGTCGTCCGTTTTAAGCAACGTGGTTAGTTTAGTTACGATATGGTCTGTCATTAAACACCTCTACAAGTTGCTCATATGAGCCGAATTTCACAGAAGTAAGGACTCTAGTATTTGGATAGCCTATAAATATTTCTCTGGTGATTTTTCTACCTTTTCTTAAACTTTTCGATTTTGGCGAACTATCATATCCGACTAATGAATTACAAATCACAAATATAACCGATTCATGTGTTTTTGTAATTTCAATTTTGATTTCGCCTTTTTCCTGCTCTCTTATTTCATCCACGGCATTTTCAATATAAATATTTAAAATAGCAAATAAATCAATATCCTTCATCGCAACATTGTTGATTATATCATTTATATTGATGATTAATTTAGCATTTGGAATTAATGAAACCGTATTAACTAATTCAAGTAATCTTGACTTGATTAATTTAATTTCCATAAGCTCTATTTGTTTATAATCGCTTAATTCTTTATTTAAATCTTCATTTATCGGAGCAATATGTTCTTTGAAATATTCCTTCATGCCTGTCATATCATCTGCTTCAATAAATCCGATTGATGACCTGAATAGATTTGTATAATAATGTTTTAACCGTATTATATCGTCGTATTTTTTATTAATATTTTCTGCTTCAGTATTCCGTATTAATGCAATCTGTTTCTCGCTTTCTAATTTTGAAATAAGTTTTGAGTTAAATTTAGATATAAAAAAAGCGATAGCTAAAATTAATACAGCTCCAAATGTCATGAGATAAACAGTTTCACGTATTATTGTGGATAATATTGAGAAACCAATACCCACAAAAATGAATGTAAATATTTTAAATAATAAATTAAACATCAATATCTTTTTATCATTGACTTGATTGAAGAAAAAATCTTTATATTTACTTAATATAAATGCAGAAGCAAAAACACAAATTGCAATTACAGCATTATATTCAAAGCCTTCAAATGAATAGAAACTTGGAAAAACAGCAGCAATAAAAGTTCCAAGTACATATACAACAATCAAAAGCGCAATGAGAATTGTAAAAGCAATATTAAAACTTTTTATATAATTTTTTTCTTTTATATTTATTAAAAATGAAAGTGCAACGCAACATATTAGCGGTGCTAAATCCCCAATCCCATTGGCTGTTCTTAAAAATAAAATGAACAAAAATTGAACACCAAATAAAATTAAAAAATAACCCCATTTTAATAAATAACCGGGATTCATAAACTTAGCACCAATAAAAGTGAAGAAAAACACAATAGCAAATGCGTTACCCATCATTGATCCGACATGCATTTTAGTAGCTCCTTTTTTTGTGTTAGGGAAAAAGGTATATAATCCCCATTTGATATCAAAAGCAATCTCTCACGTTTATCTATTTTGGTTATTTCATTTATATTTACAATAAATTCCTTAGTTGAATTTAGTACCCTTTATTTTCTCAAAATATAAAATATCTTTATATTTAACCGGTATATAATAATTTTTATCTTCTACAAGAAATACTTTTTTAGTTACTATAGAATGAGCGACTAATAATACTGCCTCCAATTCATCGGAAAAATTAACAGTCTTCTTTGCTATAAAGGTAAATGAATTAATTTTTTTAGACACATTTGACATATAGTTATTTCTACGCCTTGTATTTATTTTATCCAGTGAATTTTTAATAAAATCAAGGAATTTTATATCATCATCGTATACAACAATTCTCATGGATGTCACCAATTATAGAAATATGACAATCTAAAAAAGAGGAGCAGCTGATTCATTTTGTCGAATTATAATATATAATCGTGCACAATGCAAATAAATTATGCAAAAACTTGCGAAGCAGTATGCGAATGTTGCGCTTACTTACATAAAATAAAACAAAATTTCTTTTTATTGTCGTTTTATGGGCGCTGTATATTTGTATAAGTAACGAAAAAACTTCTTCATGCTTTTTGCCCAGATCAGTTAAACTTACAGCTTTATGATTTCGATATTATGTGTTTCTTCGCACTGACTTATCTGCGCGTTAAAAAATTCGCTAATGAAATAAAGAGAAACCATTGTGCGCCCGTTCATTATTTGCGCGGGAACGTCCATGCCGCGGGCGGTTTGACCCATGGCAAAGGTTATAACTGTGCCGTGTTGTGTAAGAGTCACTTCGCGTGTATCTCCGTTCCAATTTATGCTTGCGCCAAGGGATTCGGCTATGAAATGAATAGGAACAAGGGTGCGACCGTTTTGGATTACGGATAGTACGTCCATTACTTGGGTGGGCGCGTTGCCCGCAAGGTCTGTTATAACCGGCGAATCCGGTTGAAGTGAAAGTCTTATCAAGTTTGCAGCATAAGTAATTGTAAATTCGCCCGGTACTTGGGCTTTAAAAGTGAACAGCCCTGTTTCTGCGTCCAAAGTGCCGCCTGTTATTGTGCCATCCTCGGTTATTTACACCTATATCACCCGAAGCCGTGCCTGTGACGTTTACGGTTTGCGAAAGATTGCTGTTGTTTATTGAAATATTTTCACGAGTGAATGTAATTGTTGGTATTATTACCCCCGTTCAGGTTAAATGTCACCGTCCATTTGGGTGAGGGTGCGGTGCGAATAATCTCACTTGGCAAGCTTGCTAAAGAGGCGGGAGGAAAGGGAAGAGTACCATCCACGTCCATAAACACAAACCTTGCTTGAAATGCATACCCCGTATCCGGTGCTAAACCTATAAAAACGGGTGATAGCTGCCAGCTTCCAACAACAGGGGTTTCTATGCGATATTCCACGCCAAAACCTTCGCCATAGAAATTTACCGTGCTAATGGCAATACTGTTTGCGGTTGGTGTTCCCGATACAAATGGTGGTAATGGTGGGCTGAAAGGAATGCCATCACCAAGAAAATCCGCGGGAGTTATTTCAAACACTTCGTGCAATTCTGCGATTGACTCCACAAAACCGCCGCGCACACGCATAAAGACCTCATTTCTATATATATGGTCCTCATCGAATATCTCATATTCGTCACTGTTTATAATCCGACTCAACTGCTGATAGAATCGGGCATGTGCCATCAATGCGTATTCGTCAAAAGTCATACTGTCTTTAAAATCCGAAGGCATAGGGATTCCACTATCATACATCCACCGCAACATTCCGGAAGGCGGAGTTCTAAATCGAATTCTAATCTCGATAATCTCATCAGGGCAAGTAATTTCATATTCTCCGTCAAAGCCACGCATTCTAGCCAAAACTCCTGTCGATAAAACTCCTGATACAGTAGCAAACAATGTTATGAATAACATCATGTGAAAAATACATTTCATTCAGATTCATCCTTTCTTAGTTAAATTCATTGCAATTGTATGCAAAAATTGGAAAATAAACCACAACTTACTTAAATGAAAACACCGCAGGTTGAACAGTCTGCCGGAAAAGTAAATGTTGTCGCAGGTTGTTTCTGTATATCAAGATTTCTGTATATTCGCCATTTTGAGGAAGGAAAGTGTTTACCGAGCTATTAGGTGTTAGGTTAATTGTTCCGTTCGCACTTATGGATCTGTTGGTATGAATATTCGATACTCTGCCGGTGGTGGTGTGCTTATTTATTTCAACAAGCACGCTGCTTCCCCGGAAAGCACTTGACGCAGATAATCTAACCTCACCAAGAGTAAACAATGTACCGTTGAATAACCAGTTAGGGGTTTCTATTGTTACCGCCGGGTTAACTGTTTCCGTAAGGTTAGCCGCGAAGGGTAATCTTGCCACTACTGTTCCGCCTGTGCTTACAAGCACATAACCTTCATAAAATCCCAATGGGGCATTATTTCCAAAATTCAGGGTAACAATAATGTTTCCTGTACCGCCTGCGGCAACATTTATGCTTGTACTGCTAAAACTAAGATTCGCCGCATTATTGGGATTGCTGTTAAAGGCATGACCAATAGTATATGTTCGGGATACCGTTCCCGTGTTTCTAATTTGTAACGGCATCGTATTGTTGTATGGGTCTACGCTTCCAAAGCCTAATGAAGGCATTTTTTCAGAAAAGAAGGGTAATCGTACATTAAAATCTTCTCGTGTTGTTGATAATTCGGCACTTGGAACATCATGTTCAACAATAACAACAGCTTGTGATGTCAATGCTTGCCTCGGTTGCAAAAAACCCGCACCTACTATAAAAACACTATTTGAGTTTAATCCTGCAAGCGGTCTTGCCGTGTTCATCATACGGGCTTTTATCTCCCAAGGTTCAACACCGGGAAATGCATTTAACATCAATGCCGCAATTCCCGCAACCGCAGGGGTAGCCATAGAGGTGCCGCTCCATGTAATATACCCTGTGCCTACCATCGGAGAATGAATACCTACACCGGGAGCAACAATATCAGGTTTTATATGATAAGTACCCGGCACGGATCCGCGAGATGATGTATCCGCAATATTATCCTGTGTTTGATTGAGACCGCCTGCTGTGCCTGCTGCAACTACTATCGGAAGAGCCGCTGTTCCGAACACACTGATTGAAGATGGTCTTGTAGGTATTTCTCTTTGATAGTTACCCGCAGAAACAACAGCTATTATTCCATCTAATGATGCTATCCATAAGCCGATTTAAGGAACTCGCTCCCGCCCTGTTATTATCATCTAACACACGAAAATGCCATAATTCAACATCGGGAGCCATGGCAACTATTGTACCTGATACATGAGTCCCGTGTCCGTAAACATCCATTGGGTCGTTATTATTGCGAACGAAATCCCAACCACGTATTCTGTTAGTAGCAGGGTCTCGGTAACGCCTTAAGTCAGGGTGATTATAGTCAATACCCGAATCAAGAACAGCCACTTTAATCCCTCTGCCTGTAAATCCAAGCGTATTGTGTATAAAATCAATTTCAAAGAGTTCTCTTGCGGTATTGTTATGCGGAAAATTGCTCATGGGTACAAGAAAAGAGTCGTCATTATCATTGTATGGAATAGTGTCTACATAGTGTTCAGAGTTCGGAAAAACAGCAAATACCTCCGGTAATTCAGCAATTTCATTTACCATACTTCCGGGAACACGCATAAAAACACCGTTAAATAAACAATGATGTGTTCCAAATATCTCAACATTAATATCACTCGCGCCGCCATCACTAATTTCGCTTAACTGCTGCCTAAATGCGGTATGCCCCATCAATGCTTGTTCTTCAAAATAAACTCCCGATAAAAGCGCAACATCCGTAAAGATTCCCCTTTCATGTATTAGCCGTAAAGCCACGGACGGCGGTGTTACAAATTGAACTATAATTTCGATAATTTCATCCGGTGAATCTATTGTATATTCCCCTTCAAAGCCTTGCATACCAATAGCATTGCCCAGTGTAGAAGCCAAAATCGCGGTTTCAATAGCTCTTACATTGCTATTAGCAATATCGTAGTCTGTTATTGTGTTTTCATCATTTATACTCTGTTCGTGAGCCGTTAAAGCACGAAAATTATGACTCACTGCAATTAAAATCGTTGTGTCACCGCTTGCCACAGCTTCAAAGCGAGGAGTGATGGCTATTCCCGTGCGGGTGGGGTTGTTTGTGGACGGACTGCCATGAAAACTGTAAGCAATCACGCCTTGCCCGGGGCTGTGTGACGGCAACGGTAAAATCGCCGCGCTTCCCATCATGCCAACAAACGTGATTTTTGCGGGGTCAAAGTTGAGCGTAAAATTCGTGGGTGTCAGCACGCCCTCCACCGCAAGCGGAATCGCGTAATAGCTGCCGTTTAAAACAGTCATATTTAGTGTTTGTTGCCATTTACCGGCTTGGTCAAGAACACTTTGCGCCGCTGCTATTGCGGCAATTAAATTGTTTGGGCAGATATAATTTGCGCTGTCATGATTGACACAATTACTGTCATTATAACGAGCATCGTCTTAAAAAAGCGTTTTGAAAAGCGTGTTTTTTTCCTCATAAGCACATCCTTAACCTCTTAAAGGGGCAAAAGCAACTATGCCCGACAAAGCTGCAGGCATTGAAACGTATAAATATCGGGAATAGATTACATATGTTCACTTAGAGAACGTCATTATACGCATGGTGAGTTAATGTGTCAATATTGGTAAATAAATATAAATTTATGATGTAATTGGACGAATGAAGGCGCGAAACATAATATGTATTTCGTGCTACCGTTCCTACGAAAATCCTGCGCACTGCGCTCTGGCGTTTAACCGCAGGAACGTACCTGCATGAACCAATTTCGCAAAGCAAAATTAAAAGGATTAAGTCCTGTCGTTTTCAGAACTCAATCCTTTTTAGCCGCTTGATTTTTTATCTAACTTTTTGGGGTCAGTTCACCTTGCCTAGATCAGACCGCAATGCATGCATATGAAATATTGTTAAAGATATCCGTATGGCGGTGGCCTTGAATAAATCCCGCGGGCGCGGGTTGCCAAACAAGGCGCGGCACGGTCGAAACGGTGAACGGTTCGGATTTTCGCCAGCTTTCTTTTTGCGACGCGAAATCATATTCAAGATGATAAAAAGTAATTTTGTCGCCAGTGCTTATCGGGTCGTAGCCTTTTTGAAATACGTTTTCCGCGGTGTAGCGGGTTCCCAAAATTTTTCCGTCCGGGTGTTCAGGTGTGAAAATTATTATTATTTCAGCTTCTTTATCGTTTACTTCGACAGGAATGGCGTATCGGCGGGCGTTTTCCGTGGCGGTAACGGGAAATAGACTAACCCATTCACCATTTATACTTGGCCACAAATTTTCGGAGAAACTCTTCAAACCTGCCATGCGGTAGGTTTCTTTTTCGATATGTTTCCAAAGGACAAAATCTGTGCGAACGGTTTCGGTTTCTTCAGAACGATTCAATAACCCATTGAAGAAGCGGTGCAGAAATTGCGTGTAGTAATCGTCCATTTCAAGCGCGGAGTACGTGCGAAGTGACGGCACGCCTTCGGATTTTCCGCCGTAAATATAAAATGTGCTTAGCCCGTAAATTTCTACGTCGGAATTGTGCCTGTTGTATGTTACACAGTTTTCCAGTGCGCGAAGAACTGCTTCGGCTTCGTGTGGAAAAATATCCGCAAGCTGAATCGCCATGTCGCCGATGTCTACCATGTCGGCGTAATTATCGCGCGGGCTGCCCTCTCCAAATGTTTTTGTATTGGCGCGGCGTGTTGCCATTCGGTAAAAATTCGGGCGATAATTTAATTCTTCCGAGCTTCGCGCCATCAAACGGCCCATCGCATCCATTACCGGCGCGACGTTTTCAAGGTCGGTTACGGAAAGCGTTAATATTTCCTCGTCTATCAAGCCAAGGTTTTCAAAAAATTCCATAAATGTATCAACAATAATTTCGCCCAGTTCAAACCCGCACATATGCGGGTTTTCATTTAGTGCCGACAGAAAATGATAATCCCAGCCTTCGCCCGGCTCAAGGTCTTCGGCGGCGATTAAAACCCTCGCGAACTCCGACGAAAGAATCGCCATTTCAACCGTCGCCATAAGACACGCGTCGAAGCCCAAAAATTCAAGTTTATTTTCCGCCAAACCTGCCTCTGCGAAGGCTTTTTTCATATCCAAAAGAGTTAAACTTGCGTCGTCAAATTTTTCGTCATGCCCAAAGCCCGCAATCGAACCGCCGCCGTGGTCCCACATAATTAATCCGTATTTTTCGGCGGGGAAATTTCCCATACAAAACCACAAAAAATCGCGCAAAGTATCCGGGTTGCCCATGTTGACTTTACCCATGCTTTTCAGTTCGTTTAGAAATCCGTCCGCAAGCTGCCATATGATGCATTCCGTTTCGGGAATTGCGTCATTTTGCCAACGGTTCGCGCCGCCCGTCAAAATTAAAACATTCGCGTTTCGCGAATCAAGCCCGGAGTCCAACATTTCAACCAAATCGTCCGTTGCTGCGCCGAATTCGCTTTCCAAATCCGAACCGTTCATATAAACCATAATCGTGTACGGCGTTACGGCGTGTTCTATGACGTATTCTGCGTAGTACTCTGCGTCGTTTTTCGCGGAAATTCCCCCCATGCTTACCGCGAAAAACAACACAAATAAAAACAACATAGGATATGTTATCGAATTTACTTTCATAAAATTTTCTCCAATCTCACACATCGCTGCGCGAATGCGTTCGAAATAATCACTCACGGTTTAGTGTTGCGAAAAGTGGGTGATTATATTCATACGGTTAATCTGCCGCAAATTTTATAATCATGGGAAACTATCAGGGAAATTGCAGATTCTCCCCAAACTCAGGCAGAGGCAATCCAACAAGTCAGCTCTGAGCTTATGCAAGTTTCCGGAGTTGTGCAAAATAATTCCGCCGTTTTCCAAGAAACCGCCGCCGCCGCACAAGAAGTGAATTCACAAGCGGAGATACTTCAACAATTGATAACATATTTTAAATTACAGGGATATAGTTTGTTTTTTTCTATTAATTTGCTCTATTTCTTTAATTCTTGGTTTGAAGTTTTAAAATAATTTTCGTGCGTTCTCATTATGTAATCGGGTAGGCTTGCCTGCCCGATTATTAATTATAGGGTTTTACCAACGCCTACCCTGAAACCCACGACTTCGCATCGGCGTTACGCTTTGGGGGCATCCGCATTCATCACCGCAGTAGTTTGGAACGTGGGTTGTGCAATCGTTGTTGCGAACTACTTGACGCTCGCGAACTACGTCGCGTGTGTTGAATTCGTGTTCGTGGATTACGTCGTACTCGTTGATGATGTCATGTTGGTGTTTTACAATGTGCTTGTGTTTAATAACCTGTTGCGTTCCCGGGCAATTAAAAACTTGCTCCATGACAGGTTCCGGGCAGCACTGAGGGCAGCCATTTACGCAATTGCAATTCATAAACATTCCCCTTTATAAAAAATTATGGTACATGTTACATACTATGCATATTGCGTTTTTTGGTTCAGTAATTTATTGACAATGGAAACTACCCCGTCTATAATACATATATTGAAAGTAACATAGTATTGTTGTAATCCAATCGGGATTTTCGATTGGTTAGAGGGAGGGTAACATGAACGAAAAAATGAAAAAAACAGCAGGAATGTCTATGGGAATCGTGATAATTTTTATCATGGTAATGAGTGTAGCCGTAGTGTCTTTGCTGGTAGTATCAACAAATGCGCTACGCAGCGCAAACAGGTTGCCGCAGATGGACGGTGAATTTTTCTCTGCGGAAGCGGCTATGAACAGGGCTGTTCCTATGATTGCCGAGCAATTAACGACAAGCAGTGCTGCTGCTGACACTATACAGGCGGATCTCATGGTCATAGCCAATGGGTTGACAATTAACTCGACCACGCCTGTTGCTACTGTAGAAACTATGTTGAGAGATGCAATTGCAGCCAATACTTCTTTTGCGAGCAATGCTGCCACAGCAATCAGTGGCATTTTTACAGGAGCTAATGCACTTCCCGGACGTCTACCCCTAACCAACCAACCCCCATCCTCCACAAATGTGGGGTCAGGGCTTTTTGTGCATGTAGGTACTGCGTTCGACTCGCCTGCCGAGGGTTTTGCTGATCCGGCGTATGTTAATTTAGCGAGAAGAGTTGGTAATCCGAGCCAAGCGCAAGTGGATGTTTTCGTTGAAGTACTGCCACTTACAAGTCCGGCTGGATTTGAGTTTGTACCCGAAGCTTTTATAACTGTTATTTCCGAATCCGGCGCAGTTGAACTTCAAGAGCGGATTAGCTTCGATATTACCCCGTTTAGAATAACATGGTCCGGTGGTTCTTGGAATCAAAATACTACCTTTAATCAAGGACTTGGGCCCGGAGGGTTTACGCGTACTAATGGCGGGGAATTAATATGGTTGGCAGGTGCTGGTTCCGGAAATCCACCCGCTGGTGTATCAGGGAATCACCCGCCTTATAACACCATACACTTTGCATATGACCACTCTATACGAGGACACGGGCGTACGCGACCTAATCCATATCCGATTGGTGTTCCACGAAACGCTGACCCGCGGCCCGACGCTGGAGATGTAGCTATGTATTCCGCGGAGATACCGGATCAACTTAAAACTTTTGTCAGAACTTTATTCTCCAGTGCAACATTCCACCCGGAACCTTGGCCGAGTTCGCCTGTAAGTCCCCATACGTGGAGCATGACTAATCCTTTTAACCCCGTTACACACGCGAATGACCATGCAGTAATTCAAAATATAATTAATTTTGTAACTACTCCTCCAAATGCCGGTGTTCCACATTTACCGCCTAACGGGCATTTTGGCGGGATGTCCGATGTTCCCCGAGGTGGCATGAGATGCCCTTACAGGCACGCAATATATTTCTTAATGCGGCTTAGTATTGAGACGTATTGGGCAAATGCGACCGTAAGTCCTATGGGTTTCGGACCCGGCAATTCGTTTCCAACTGCGACAGAGAATCCTTCGGGAACACAGGTTTGGATACCCCCCGGTACAATCGGTGTACCCGGTACAGGTTGGCAACCTACCGGAGGTATACCGGATGGTACGGATTTAAGCACTTGGTTAAGAGATAACCCTACCTTACGAGACAATGCCAGGTATCTTCGTATAACAAACGCAGCGAATTCTCCTCGTCATCTTCATGGGACATTAAGTATGCCTAACTTGCAATCGGTACACGCAGAAGGCAGTCTCCGATTTAGACAGGATGCAAATTTCACAGGAAATAGCAATATTAGCACCCCAACACGTTTTCATTTATCCAGCGGGCTGTTAATAGAGGCGTATAGTTCACCGGCAGCAACGCACGCAACTATAAATAATGCAGAATTGATAATGAGTGGTGCCACACATGTAAGATTGGGACCGGGTGGCAGTTTATTAGGGAATGCAGTATATATGGCGCGCGGTAGTGAATTTACCATAAGCGGCTCTGGCTCTGACCGCATAACAATAGGCGCAACAGATAGAGCACCGCAGTTTTACTCTGATACTCATATTAGTCTTAATACAGTCGGAGATTACCACGGCGTGTTTGCCAGTATGACCGGTCAAATAGTCAACCCACCGCCTAGCGGTTCACCGCCTGCAACGCTTACCGGAACGGCTTTGGGTAACTATCATCCTCAAGAGCTCAATCGATGGGTACCCGGTGATGACCCCCTTACCGCAAATATGGGAAATGGCGGTATGCTTACTAATACGTTTGAGCTGTTAAGGGATATTATAAATAAACAAGGCGGCGGTGGCGGCGGTGTTACTGCTGTTAAACAACCACCGGCATCAACCGGCACCACGGTTATTTCGAACCCTCAATTCGTACGATAACAAAGGATAACACAAGCAAACAAATGGGGCGGGTTCTTCCGGTAGCTTTCGGAGGAACTGCCCCTTTTTTCAATCATTGTAGTTATGCAACAAGTGTTTGATATAATAACGAGAGATGGTAAATATATGACTTCTGAACGCGAAATGCGAAAGCATCAAGAAGAATCTTTGTACGAGAATATTTTTGCTCAAGAGATGCTAAAAGCTAACAAATTGAATGATTATCTCCAATATTTGGCGGTAACGAATGAAAAAGCAAAAAGCGGTATGACTGCCGAGGAAATAGACGCAGTAACAAAACGCGCACAAGAATCGGCAAAAAATTACGATAATTAAATATTAAAAAGGCGCGACTTGTTACAGCCGCGCCTTTTCTTATGAGTTTGTTAACACATCCGCCCGGGGAAAGCGTTCAGTTCCAAGCCATCGGAAAAGCCCGCGAGTAAACGGTAATAACCCCGACAGGCAATCATAGCGGCGTTGTCTGTGCAATAGACGGGTTTGGGCTTGAAAAGCCGCAGATTTTTTTCGGCGCAAGCTTCGTCCATTGCTTTGCGAAGCGCGGAATTGCAAGCAACGCCGCCAGCCAGCGCGATTGTGTTAAAGCTTTCGTGTTTGCAAGCGGAAACGGCACGTTCCGTTAAAACATCAACAACAGCTTTTTGAAACGATGCGGCGATATCGGGAATGTTGATATTGCCGTTTTGCTTTTGGATATATTGCAAAACCGCCGTTTTTAGCCCACTGAAACTGAAATCGAAACCGTCAACCCTAGCGCGGGGAAACGAAATAATGGGCGAGCCGCTTTTTGCAACGCGGTCAATTTCCGGGCCGCCGGGATATGGCAAACCCAATACACGCGCAATCTTATCGAATGCTTCGCCCGCCGCGTCGTCGCGCGTGGAACCTACCACGCGGTATGTATCGTAGTCCTCTACCGCTAAAAGCAATGTGTGTCCGCCGCTTACCACCAATGATAAAAAGGGTGGTTCTAATTCGCTGTCGATTTCTTCGCCATGCAAAAAGTTCGCACAAACATGCCCCTCGATATGGTGAACGCCAACGAGGGGCTTTTTATTTACAAACGCTAAGCCTTTTGCGTAATTCAAACCGACAAGGAGTGCGCCGGCAAGTCCGGGGCCGTTGGCAACAGCAAAAGCGTCGATATCTTTTAGCGAAATATTTGTTTGTGCAAGGGCTTCATCGACAATAAAACCGATGCATTCAATGTGCCGACGCGCCGCTATTTCGGGAACAACGCCGCCAAAAGGCGCATGAAGTTCTACCTGTGAAGCAATGATATTTGAAAGAACCTCGCGCCCGTTTCGTACAACTGCCGCCGAAGTTTCGTCGCAGCTTGTTTCTATTCCAAGCACAATCATGTCGCGGCTTTCTCCCCGCTATGCAGAACAAAAAGTAATGTCCCCATGACTATGACAAATAAAAGCGCGGTTACGCCAATACCGGAAAATGAATGGGTAACATGTGTAACCCATTCTGCCGCGATATTTAGGGCTGAACCCACAGAAGTAAGCACGCTTAAAAGATTTTCAACCACAGGCTGTGGCAGAGTATAAATAATATCCGGATTAAGCGCGAACATAAACCCGATTCCGAAAAGAATTATATTAACAGCCGCAAGAATTCGCGGCGCGAGCCGAACCGTTTCCGCCGTCGTGCCGGAATACGGTTTCTCCGCGTGAACCCTTTCCATAACAGACTGAGTGAAATTTTCAGGGGCTTGCGTTACTTCGGCTACACAGTCCATTGCTTCGTCGAAGGTTAAATACAATTCGCGGCAAGCTTCGCAAACTAAAATATGCTTCGCAAGCTTGCAAGAATCTTTAGGTTTTATCGTTTTCTCAAAATATTGCATCATAAGAGTTTCCGTCTGTTTGCAGTTCATGTTACACCTCCGTTTCTGCCAGCATAGTTTTTAACATTTTGCGCCCTCTGAATATGCGGTTTTTTATTTTTGAGAGCGGCTCGCCTATTTTTTCGGCAATTTCTTGGTAACTCATTCCTTGCTGGTGATACAACACCACCGGAATTTTATACATATCCGGTAACCCCGAAACGATTTTACCTATCCGAGAAGTTTGTTCGCGTTTTATATATTCCGCTTCGGGAGACATGGCCGTTTTCGGAGCCTGCCCGCCGCTTTCGGCATATTCCTCGTAAGACACCGTTTCAAATTTTTTCTTACGGTGCATATCAATTATATGATTGCTGGTAATACGCATAATCCACGTGCTGAACTTAAATTCCGTAGAATATTTATCAAGGTTTTTATAAACCTTAAAAAAAACATCCTGCGAAAGGTCGTTGGCTTCTTCGCTGTCTCGCGTTTGGCGTAAAATAATCGAATAGACCAAATTTTTATACCGCTCGACCAATTCAGAGAAGCAATCCGTATCGCCAGATAAACAGGCTTGGATTAATTCGTAGTCAGTTTTAGAGTCCACTATATCACCGCCTATTCTGCAAATTTTAAAGTTTTAGTCATTCTATCCTTGCCCGTTTTTGTTGCGGGGAAAATTTTTGTTGCGTATTCGATGTAATTGTGCGGGTCGGGCAAAGCCGGGCTGTAATGTGTTAACCATAGTTCTTTTACTGATGCCTTTTTTGCGATTTTGGCAGCTTCGCTGAAAACCATGTGTTTGCGAAGGGCGGCTTTTTCTTGCAACTCGTCATCGCCGTAAAGACCTTCGCATATGAAAAGGTCGGCGTTTTCCGCGAAGGCGGGAAGTGCCGCAACCGGACGAGTATCCGTACAAAAAACGAGTTTCAGTCCCCTTCGTGGCGGCCCCAAAACCATATCCGATGTGAATGTTCTATCTTCATATACGATATTCGCGTCGGATTGTCTTTGCAATACGCCCCAAAATTTTAACGGAATATTTTGTGCCTTTGCGCGTTCGGGGTCAAATTTTCCGCGCCGTAAAAGCTCAACACTGTATGCAAAACAAGCCATGCGATGGTTTACAGGCATGGCTTTTAAATTTAATGTTTCATCTATTGCAAGTGCCCTTTCGGAATCCGGCTTTGTGTCCCATTCAAGAAATTCTACGGGAAAAGGCAAGTCACGCGCAATAACGCATAAACTGTTTGCAATAGAAGCAAGCCCCGTCGGGCCGATTAGCTTTAACGGTTCGGTTCGGTCGGCGTTTGCCATCGTCAACAATAAACCGGGCAATCCCGAAATATGGTCGCCGTGAAAATGCGTGAAACAAATTATATCAATTTGTTTAAATCCCCATCCTAAAATCCGCAAGCTAACCTGTGTTCCTTCGCCGCAATCGAAAAGAATCATACTACCGTTTATACGGCACAGCATCGACGATAAAAAACGTCCGGGCAAGGGCATCATTCCGCCCGTACCAACCAACGCGACATCAATCAAAGAATTCTTCCAAGCTTTCTAAAATATAAATGTGCCTATTTTGTGCGAAATGCAATGTGCTTTGGAGATGTTCGGATATAGTGGTATGGCTTACACTCTCGTCCAAAAGCCCTGCTTCGATGGCAAAACCAACTTCGTTTGTTATGTCTCCGGAAAGTTCATCAAGAATTTCGCGAACCGTTTCGTAGTTTAATACCTCTTCCATAAGCTCATGGAAAATATTTACGAACAGTTCCGCCATATCGTCCCTTGTTAAAATATTTCTAAGAAGCCCGCCGTCGAAATTGTCCGGCGAAAGTAAATTGTGCAAGGTGGGACGGGTATAATCACCGCCGATATGCCCGAAAGTCTGGTCAAGACCGAACATGGCGTAACGCCAGCGTCCATCCAGCTCGGGAGCCCTTCCGATATCCGGTTCGCCGGTGTAACGCCAGCGGTATAAGTTATCATCCGGCCATTCGTTGTTCCCGACCCATATTTGGAATGCATAATACCGAAGTAAATTTTCTATATCCACGATTGCCTCAAGCTGTGCAAAATCGGCATCATTGGTGAGGTCGCGGAATGCGAAAAAGTTTTTGATTGACAATGCCTGCTCTTGCTCGGGTGTGGCGTCGCGGAATTCCAATTCACCGCGTCCAACAACGTCAAAGTTACGCGTGCGTGAGTTGTATAACGCACGCAAATAATCATCGTCAATGCGGGTTTGAAGCCACATATACCCGTAATAATTTCCGTTTATAAACAATGCCGCCGCACGAACGGGCGTTACATCAAGGCCCGCGCGACGTGCAAGAACAGAACCAAGCTCGTGCCGCAAAACTCCGTGGTTGCGGTCAGCTCCGCCGTTGCGAAGAATAATTGTATCATATGCGTTAATATTTCTGCCCCTGGCGTCTTGTGTTCTGTCGCCCGGAAAAAATCTGTATTGGAAACTTCCCAAGCCGGGTGAATATTCACGCCGTGCAATAAGCCGCACGGATTTTATTGTTTCGTCGCGGGCCCCTGCCCCGGTAACACGCATTCCTGCCGCTTGTGTGAAAGCGCGTCTTCCGTTCGGATTAAAAACTTCCATATATACCGGTCGCTCAAAGTCACGCCCGCGCTGGTTGAAATTCGCGGGGGTAAATGCATTAATGGAAGCTCCGGGGTTTTCGCGGAGATATTCTTCACGCACCGCGCCCTCTACAAAAATTCCAAGGTAGTGGTCATATAAATTTTCATCATCAGTGGAAAGCGAAAAAACTAACGTGTCGAAGCGTTCTTCTACACCCGTACCATAAAAAATTGTGTGTGTAAACGGTGCGGATATTTCATCGCCCACTATTGCAATTGCGCGCAAAACAACCGCTTCGACATTTTCGCTTACTTCAAACTCAAGCGGCGTGTCATATCTTAACGAAGAGACAGTAGGCACGGAACCATCCAATGTATAAAAAATTTCTGCCCCCATCTGCGAAGCTCTAAATTCTATTGTAAAATCTTCAGCAAAAAAATGCCTGCGTTCGGAAATTGTAACCCGTAAAGCCGAACCCAGAAATTCGTGTGTGAAAGTAGAGACAGGAAAAGCTTCAAGCATGACAACTCCCGTAACAAAACACAGAAGCAAAAAAATCATAACAAGAACTCTTTTCATATTAAATAACCTCCCGTAATTTTAAAAATAAATTTCACGTTTCAATAAAGATACCACGCAAATCACATGCAAGCAATACTTCTGCGAAATAAGTTGCAAAACTAAAGCCGTTTGTTTATAATGAATTTGGTAACTATTTTAGCAAAGCAAAAATTATCCTTGTAAAGATATACAAAAGCATATACAATAACCCTAACGGAGGTGGCAGAAATGTCAAATACTACATAAACTTATGATTATGACAATAGAAAACGAACAAGGGTAGATATTATTAGTAATGAAGGGGTGAAGACGCATGCCTATAAAATACCGGTTTGAAAAAAAGTATCTACTTAATGAGCATACTGCGGTATTGTTGCGTGCGCGCGTTGCGGCCATAATGAAGCCCGACGAGAACGGCGGTTCGTATGTTATAAGTAATATGTACTTGGACGACCGATACGATAGTTTTTATTACTTTAATCAGCAAGGAAAATTTTCGCGTGATAAATACAGATTACGTTACTACAATGGGGACAAGTCATTTATCCGGCTGGAGCGCAAGCACAAAGATGGTGCCATATCCTACAAGGATTCTATGCGCATCACCCGCGAACAGTACCAAAAAATGAAAAGTGGGGATTTCGCTTTCCTGTTAAAAGAAGAAGCAAGGCTTTTGCAGATGCTCGCAATGATTTACAGACTGCGGGGTTTGAAAGCAGCCGCGATTTTTTCATACAGACGTGAAGCTTATGTATACGAGCCAAACAATGTCCGGATAACCTTCGACAGCCCGCTTTTTCAAACTGATGATGCAGTCCGCCCCAAAATCTATTATGAAACTCTTAAAAAATTCCAAAATTATGAACCCTATTATCCGATGCTTCTTGAAGTAAAGTACGCCGATTTTTTGCCCGAAACATTAAAACGAATTTTAAACGGCTTTCCGCTGGCGCATACGGAAATGTCCAAATACTGCATAGCCAGAGAGAGAGGAGTTTTACCATATGGGACGTCTTACTGATTTAGAAAATATCCTAGCAGACCCGCAGCTTAATGTAATCCAAATAGTAGGCGGGCTTAGGCCGGTAGATGTTGTTATTACACTGATAGTTTCGACTATCTGTGCGATGGGAATTTTTCTTGTGTACAGGTTTTTCAGCCGCAGTGTGCTTTACAGCGAAAATTTTAACGTTCTTATTGTTATGCTTTGCGTTGTTACGTCGTTTATTATCATTACCATCGGCACGAACATTGTGCTTACACTGGGAATGGTTGGCGCGTTATCCATCGTGCGTTTCCGTGCTGCGGTTAAAGATCCGCTGGATGTCGGCTTTCTTTTTTGGGGAGTTGCGGCAGGTCTTACGGCAGGAGCGCAGCTTTACTGGGTAGCACTTTTAGGAACGGCTTTTGTTGCAATATTGTATATCGCGTTCACAACGATTCGCTTTGACAAGCGAGCTTTCCTGCTTATTGTGCGCTACGGAAACGAAGCCGAAAACGCCGTTGTGGGGCATATGGAAAAAATTAAGCACAAACTGAAAAACAAAACAGTATCCGGCGACTTTACCGAAATGACTGTTGAAGTAAAAGTTGTTAAAAACAATACGGATTTCCTTAACCCACTGAAAGAAACCGACAACGTAGACAACGTAGTTTTGGTTGAATACACAGGGGATTACGCGTGATAAAAGACACTAATTATGAAAACGCAAAAAGGATTGCCGAAACGGGCGAATACAAATTAATCCCCATTTCGGACGAAATGCTTTCGGACTGTGTTACACCGATTATGCTTTTGAAGATTCTAAAAAGCGAAAGTAGTCATTGTTATCTGTTGGAAAGCGCGGAAGATACACGGCACTGGGGAAGGTATACATTCCTTGGCTTTAACCCGTCGTGGCATATAAGTTGCGTAAACGGAAAAATGACAGTGGTTTCGCCCGGTAAAACAGAAGAGTTTGAAACCGATAATCCAAATAAATACATTCAAGAGATTCTTGATGCCCACAAAAGCCCGAAAATGGATGGCTTGCCTCCATTTACGGGCGGGCTTGTGGGCTATTTTGCGTATGAATACGTAAAATACGCAGAGCCTTCTTTAGATTTAGGTATAGAAGACCATTTTCGCGATATGGATTTAATGCTTTTCAACACGGTGATTGCGTTTGATAATTATCGCCATAAAATTGTGTTAATCACTAATGTCTCTGTTGAAAACTTTGATGAAAATTACGCGAAAGGAAAACAATTGCTAGAGAGTTTAAAAAAATTAATTGAGACGAGTACGTGTCCGGAATTTTCTCAAAGCCGCTTATTGTCGGAATTTAAGCCGTTGTTTTCCAAAGATGAATTTATTCAAATGGTTGAAGCCGCAAAAGAACATATACGGGAAGGCGATATATTTCAGGCGGTGCTTTCCAACCGTTTTGAGGCAGATTATGAAGGCAGTTTGCTTGGCGCATATCGTGTTTTACGCACAATTAATCCGTCGCCGTATATGTTTTATTTCAGCGGCAGTGAATTTGAATTTACCGGCGCGTCGCCTGAAACATTGGTTAAGCTGCAAGACGGGAAACTTTACACGTATCCGCTTGCGGGTACGCGGCCGCGCGGGTCAACTGAAGCCGAAGATTTTGCACTGGAATCCGAATTGCTTGCGGATGAAAAAGAACTTTCCGAGCATAATATGCTGGTAGACCTTGGGCGTAATGATTTGGGGAAAGTCAGTAAATTCGGCACTGTTCGCGTGGAAAAACATTTAAACATTTTGCGTTTTTCGCATGTAATGCATATCGGTTCTGTTGTGAGCGGCGAAATTTTGCCGGATAAAACGGGGCTTGATGCAGTAAACGCTGTTCTTCCTGCGGGAACGCTTTCCGGTGCGCCAAAAATTCGCTCAATGGAAATTATTTATGCATTAGAAAAAAATAAGCGCGGTATTTACGGCGGCGCAATCGGGTACTTGGATTTCACGGGAAACATGGACATTTGTATTGCAATCCGTCTTGCGTACAAAAAGGGCAAAAAGGTTTACGTTCGCGCCGGCGCGGGTGTGGTCGCAGACAGCAACCCCGAAGCCGAATATAACGAGTGCATTAATAAGGCGATGGCAATGCAGAAGGCTTTAATGGGTTAAAGAAGGATGTTTATATGTTGTTATTAATTGATAATTACGATAGTTTTTCATACAACTTGTATCAGGCAATTGGGTTGGTGCGGCAGGATATTAAGGTCGTGCGGAATGATGAGCTTTCCGTTGCGGATATTAAAGCACTTACGCCTGAGAAAATTATTCTTTCGCCCGGCCCGGGAAAGCCGTCCGGTGCGGGTGTCTGTGTTGAGCTTGTTAAGCAGATGCATGAATATGTACCTATTTTGGGAATTTGTCTTGGGTATCAGTCGATATATGAGGCGTTTGGCGGAAGTGTTTCTTATGCTGCGCAGCAAATACATGGAAAAGCATCGGAGATTTCGGTAGATGCAAAATGTTCGCTGTTTGCGGATTTACCTCCCTTTATTCAAGTGGGAAGGTATCATTCACTTTCAGGAGTAAAAGATACTTTGCCTGATGAATTAGAAATCACATCCCAAGCCGACGACGGTGAAATAATGGGCGTTCAGCATAAAAAATACCCCATTTTTGGTTTGCAATTCCACCCGGAATCAATTTTAACGCTAATGGGGCAAAAAATTATTGAGAATTTTTTAGCATTACGATAATTTATCTACACCTCAAATTCTTCAAACTCGCTGTGAATGTCCTCGTCAGAGAGGCCGCCTTTTGCCATAGTGAAGCTATTGCTTCCGAGAATTTCGCTGACGCTTTGGTCGGGATTTTGGTGTAGGATGTTTGTGAGTTCGATAAAGTCACGGATAATTTCGCGTGGGGTGATGTGCGTGCTTGCGCCCACACGATTGTATTCTACGGTTAGGAAATAGAGCAAGTCTTCGTGGGTTAGAGTTGGCGTGTAGTTAAAAAGATTGGCATGAATGTTGCGAAGTTTTTCTATCAGTACATACATTTCTTCTTGGGTAAGCATTTTCAGGCGGATGATAGGAGCCGTCAGGTCTTTGAGATTTTCTGTGGCGAAATGGCCTTCCGCCAGTCGCGAACGCAAGGCTTCGTAGCTGAAAACGCCGCGATATTTGTCCTCGATGCACTGCGGTGTTCCGCCCATAAGAAAGCCGATATGCTTTGCCTTTCCTTGCAGAACGTCGTTATATATTGTAAGGATTTTTTCGTAATTATTTGCGCGGGTAATAGAATTTGGAATTTTAAAGATGTTTACGAGTTCGTCAACAACTACAAGAAGCCCCTTGAATCCTGCACCCACAAGGAAAACAGCGAATATTTTTAAAAAGTCATACCAGTTTTCGTCGGTGACGGTGAAATTTATATCAAGGTCGGCTTTTGCCTCGCGGCGCGAGGGGTATTCGCCGCGAAACCATTTTAAAACATTGCTTTTCAATGCGGCGTTGTCTTCGCGGTATGCGTGCCAATATGTTATAACGGCTTTCGCGAACTCGAAGCCGTTTACCATGCCTTCCAATTGATTCGATAATTCGTATATTTTTGCTTCCGCGTCTTGCGGCGTTCCGCCGTTCGCCGTTACTTCCGCCATTATTCCGGAAATCCAACGCTCCAAGATTAGCGGTAACGCGCCGCCATCGGGCTTCGATTTTGTCGAGAGGTTTTGCATAAGTTCTTTATAGGTCGCCAGACCCTGCCCTTTTGTGCCGGCGAAACGGCGTTCTGGCGAAAGGTCGGCATCCACCACCGCGAATCCTTTTGCGGTTGCATAATTTCTGATTGTTTGCAATAAAAAACTTTTTCCGCTTCCGTATTTTCCCACGATAAACCGAAAAGACGCGCCGCCGTCCGAAATCATATTGATGTCATGTAAAATAGCCGAAATCTCAAGTGTGCGCCCAACTGTTACATACTCCAGCCCGACACGTGGTACAACACCGCCTTTCAAGGCGTTTAAAAGTATATTCGCAATTCTGGACGGCACTTGCATTTCGGCTGTCAACTCCTGCTTTTTTTGCTATTTTAGCATACAAACTTTGGCATGGGAACGGGAATATCGCCCGCTTCAATTGCGGCGGTTTGCGCTTCTTTTAGAATATTCAAATCACGGTACAGGTTTGCTATTTTAAATTCGGGCAGACCGTGCTGTCTTGTGCCGAAGAAATCGCCCGCGCCACGTTGTTCTAAGTCCAGTTCCGCCAGCTTAAATCCGTCAGTGGTTTGAGTCATGGCTTTCATTCGGGCAGATGTTTGCTTGTTTTTGGAATTTGTAATTAACACACAATATGATTGTTCTTTGCCGCGCCCAACGCGTCCGCGCAGTTGGTGTAGTTGCGAAAGACCAAAGCGTTCCGCGTTTTCTATAATTATCAATGTTGCGTTTGCAACGTGTACGCCAACTTCGATTACTGTGGTTGATACGATTACGTCTATTTCGCCGGCTTTGAATGTGTCCATTGTTTCTTGCTTTTCTGCGGGCTTCATGCGTCCGTGAAGATGTGAAATTTTTATATTAGGCAACATTTGCGAAAGCTCATGCGTGTAATTGGTTACGTTTTGAAGTTCGGTTTTCAACGGTGTAGCATCTTCGCTTTCTTCGATTGCCGGGCAAATTATATATATCTGGCGGTTTTGCGCGGTTTCTTTTAGAATAAAACTATTGATTCTTTCGCGATACGAGGAATTTACGCAGTATGTTTTTATTTCCTGTCGCCCCGGTGGGAGTTCATCTATTATCGAGATATCTAAATCGCCGTAGAGAATTAGCCCCAATGTGCGCGGAATGGGCGTTGCGGTCATTACTAGGACGTGTGGTGGTGTCAGGGGGACAGTTCTCTTGTCACGATGTTCTTCCATGACAGGAGAACCGCCCCCCTGACATCCTTTCTGAGACAGTGCCAACCGCTGGTTTACGCCGAAGCGGTGTTGTTCGTCGGTTATGCATAGTCCCAGCCTCGAATATTCCACGCGTTCTTGGATTAGCGCGTGTGTACCGATTATTATTTTAACTGTGCCGTTTTTTATTTTTGCCAATGCTTCGCGTTTTGCTTTTGCGGTTTGACTTCCCGTTAGAAGAGCCGATTCAAATCCGAGCTGTGCGAAAAGCTTTTCGCATTGCGAAAAATGTTGCGTTGCAAGAATGTCCGTGGGTGCCATCAATGCCGTTTGGTGGCCGTTTTTAGCCGCGAAATACGCCGCCGCAAATGCAACCGCCGTTTTGCCGGAACCAACATCACCCTGAACCAGCCTATTCATTGGCGTACCGCCGGATAAATCTTGCGCAATCTCCGTAATAACGCGGGTTTGCGCCTGTGTGGGCGCAAAGGGAAGCTTGTCCAAAAACGGCGCGAAATTTGTATCGGAAAAAACAATCCCGGGCTGCGATTTCATCGCGTCTTTTATTTGAAGCAATGCGGCTTGCATAAAAAATAATTCCTCGAAAACCAAACGTCGCCTCGCTTGCAGAAAGAGTTCATCCGTTTCGGGGAAGTGGATATTTCTTATAGCAGTTTCGCGGTTGCATAAATTATATTTTTTAAGAATATTCTCAGGAATATTCTCGGTGAATGTCTCCGTGACCTTTAACCCCTGGTAAACCAACGCACGAAATGTTTTTTGTGAAAATTGTTTCGGCGTGGTGTAAATCGGGACAATCCGTCCGCCGGAAAGTTCGATTTCGCCCGCCGGCTCGTAATCAGGCGATTGCATTTGTAAAATATATCCTTGCTCACGTACTTTTCCTGTAAAAATATATTCGTTGCCCTTTTTGAAAACTTTTTTCAAATACGGCTGATTAAACCAAATCAACTCCAGAGAGCCGGTGTGGTCTTTTGTTTTCACCTTTGTAACGGTGAATCGTTTTAGCGTAACGCACTCCGGCTCAAACGCAACAATGCCGCGAATTGTATTCACGGCATCGGGAATAAGCTCCGCTATAGTTTTTACTTGGCTTCGATCGTCATAATCACGCGGAAAATACTCAAGCAAATCCGCAACGGTAAAAATCCCCACAGATTGCAAAGCGTGGGTTCGTTTCTCACCCACGCCTGAAAGTTCGTTCATGTTCATTTTGTTTGACTCCATTCAGTCATCTTTCTTAAATTACTCCACCGACAAAACAAAACCATAGATAGGTTGTCCGCCGTTGTAGATTTCCAGCTCTGTGGACGGATATTTTTCGCTTACATAAGCACCAAGTTCTTCCGCATCTTGGGCTGTCGCGCCTTCGCCGTGGAAAATGCTTACTATGTCGCCGCCGTCTTTGAGCATATGGTCAACCAGAGAACGCGCTGCGGATTTTAAATCGTGTTCGACCAATTCTATTTCGCCGTTGTAAATGCAAAGGTAATCGCCCTCTTTTATTTCTTTACCTTCTAAAACGGTGTCGCGAACAGCCTGTGTTATTTGACCGGAATGTACCGCCTCCATAGCTTCGTTCATAGCTTCGAGGTTTTCTTCGGGGCTTGCAGTGTTATCGAAAGCAACAAGGCAAGCAACGCCCTGTGGAATATTTTTCGACGGCGCGACATCGGTTTTTTTGTTTTTAACAAGTTTTCCGGCTTGCTTCGCCGTCAAAGTTATATTGTTATTGTTCGGTAAAATGATTACGAAGTCGGCGTTTACACGCTCTACCGCGCGTGCTATGTCGTCCGCGCTGGGGTTCATGCTTTGCCCGCCTTCAATTACATAGTCCGCGCCCAAGCCTTTGAAAAGCTCAACCATTCCCGCACCCGCCGCAACAGCTACTATTCCCACCGGCTTTGGCGGTTCGTTGCTTTGGGAAAAATCGGTTGTGAGTTCTTTGTGCTGGGCTTTTATGTTGTCGATTTTTATATTAAGAAGCATACCGAATTTCGATGCCTTTTCCAACGCCTTGCCCGGATTGTTTGTGTGAACATGAACCTTCACCAAGCCCGCGTCTTCTATGGCAACAACCGAATCACCAATAGTAGGCAAGTAAGAACGCAGAACTTCTTCCGCGTCTTGCGAATGCCCGCGTGCCGATTCCGGCGCGAGTTCAACAAGAAATTCCGTACAGTACGCGAATTTTATATCGTCCGGGCTTAATGCCGCCGCGCTTGCCATTCCTTCTTCGGATTCGGGGCCGGCTTCGAGAAGTTCTATATCGCCTTGAATGGAAAGTGCTTTTAATGCGCCTTTAAAAAAACAAATAACGCCCATTCCGCCGGAGTCCACAACGCCCGCTTGCTTTAAAGCGGGAAGCATTGATGGGGTTCGCGCCAGCATTTGGTCGGATTTTTCTACTACAAATTTTAAACATTCAATTATATCTTCTTCGTCGAAAGCGATTTCGTGGGCGGCTTCGGCGGCGGCACGGCCTATTGTTAGCATTGTGCCTTCCTTGGGCTTCATTACTGCTTTGTACGCCATTTCCGAAGATTTTGCCAGCGCAACAGCCAAGTCTTCCGAGTTTGCAATGGATTTGCCTTCAAGCCCGCGTGCAAACCCGCGAAAAAGCTGTGATAAAATTACACCCGAGTTTCCGCGCGCTCCGCGTAACGCGCCGTTTGATGCGGCTTTCGCGACATCCGCGATATTCGGTGACGACTGTGCCATTGCTTCTTTCGCGGCGGCCCGTACCGTGTGACCCATGTTTGTTCCCGTGTCTCCGTCCGGCACGGGGAAAACATTCAACGCGTTTAGCGACGGCGTATTTTCCGTAACTTCATTCGCGCCGGCTACGAACATATTTTTTAAAACCCTGCCGTCTATGCTAATTAGTCCCATTGGTTTCAAACCCCCTGCTCTGCGCGTACGCTTTCTATAACTACATTCAATTCGCGTACTTTCATTCCTACGCTTTCTTCCACTTTGTATCGCACATTGCTTTGCAAAGTGTCGGCAATGGCGGCAAGATTCGTGCCGTAATCCACAATTATATGAAGCTGAACTATTAGCTCGCCGTTGTCGAGCGTTCTTAACACAACGCCTTTGCTCAAACTTTCGATTTTCAATAAATGGACAAGACCGTCTCGAATACTTTTCGCCGCCATTCCCACAACGCCGTAGCATTCCATTGCCGCAAGCCCCGCGATTCTTGAAATAACTTCGTTTTCAATTACGATTGTTCCGATTTCAGTTTTAATTTTCGATTGCATCTTTACGCCTCATTTCCAAAAAAACTTTACTTGTCATGGCGTATATTATACACTGTTACAGTTATATGACAATATTAAAAATGGAGTTGACATTTACTATGCCCGGTTTTTTGACGCATTACATTGCGGGTAAAGCCGCTTTGCAGGGGGTTTCTCCGGAGATTCGCGAGAAGATTACAGCCGATGAAAGGCTTTATAATTTAGGCACACAGGGGCCGGATATTTTTTTCTACTATTTTCCCGGACAGATTCTCAAGCGTTCGCGCGGGATTGCACAAGATATGCATCTTAGCAGGCTTGGGCTTTTTTTGGCGTACATGGCACGGTTGGCGAAGGAATCCCCGTCTCCTGCGAAAGATACGATTTTCGCGTACACCTCCGGATTTTTAATGCATTACACCGTGGATTGTCATGCGCACCCTTATGTATATGCGCGGGCTTTTAATAAAGATGCGCTGAAAATAAGAAACAGCGCGTTACATCGTAAATTTGAAACGGCAATAGATGTTGCGTTGTTAAAGCTTGTAAGTGGAAAAAAACCGGCGGGGATTAATCAATGGGAATTAATCAACGCGCCCAAAGACGGGATTAGTGTTTCTGCGGAAGCGTTAAGCCGCGGAATTTCAGAGACTTACGGCAGAAATGTGTCATCTAAGTTTGCGCGACGCGCAATGAAATTTACAATCAATGCCACGCGCTTTTTGCAGTCGAAAAACGGACGGCGCAAGCGTTTTATGGAGCTTGTAGAGAATTTAACCATTGGTGAGAATTTATATTCTTCCATTATTCATACGCAGGAAGTAATGGGCGACAACGATTATTTGAACATAAATAAATCTTCGTGGCTTCCGCCGTGGTCGCACGAGGACGAAACAAGCAACGATAGTTTTATGGAGCGTTACAGTGCCGCAGTTGAAGAAGGGGCGGAAATAATTGAAGCCATGTACGCATATGTGTACGGCGATTTATCGCCGGTTATTTTGGCGGAAATGCTGGGCAACCGCTCGTTAAAAACGGGGTTACAATGCGCGTAGCAGTTATTGGCGGTGGTCCGGCGGGAATGCTTGCGGCGGGGACTGTCGCGGAAAGCGGCGCGAAAGTAACGCTTTTTGAGAAAAACGAAAAGCTGGGCAAGAAGCTTCATATCACGGGCAAAGGGCGTTGTAATATCACAAATAATACAGATGTTGGCGACTTACTGGAACATGTTGTAACCAATCCTCGATTTTTGAACAGCTCGTTTTATACCTTCGACAGTCAAGCATTGATGAATTTTCATGCGTTTAATAACGTGCCGTTTAAAACGGAACGCGGCGGACGCGTTTTCCCCGAAAGCGACAAGGCGGACGATGTAAACCAGGCTTTAGCGAAATGGCTTGGTGAGGTTGGAGTGAATGTTAAACTTAAAACGGAAGTTCAAAAAATTTTATATGACAATGTTTTTAAAATTTTTGCAGACAGAAAAGTTTACGAAGCCGACGCTTTAATAATCGCAACAGGCGGATTAAGTTACCCCTCAACCGGCTCAACGGGAGCTGGCTATACCTTTGCAAAAAATTTTGGACACAGCATAGCAGAAACATTTCCCGCGCTTGTGCCGCTAATCACGCACGAAAAATGGGTTGCTTCATTAGAAGGGCTAAGCTTGAAAAACGTTCGCTGTACCGCAAAATATTCAAAAAGAAAAGTTCTGTACGAAGAAACGGGCGAAATGTTATTCACTGCAAAAGGTGTAACGGGGCCGCTTATTCTGCGTGCAAGCACATATTTATGCGATAAAATCGAAGATTCAAAAATTTATATAGACTTAAAACCGGCGTTGACTTACGAACAACTGGATACGCGAATTCTTCGTGATTTCGCCGAAAATAAAAATAAAAATTTTACAAATTCCTTGGACAAGCTTCTTCCCAAACGTATAATCGAAACGATAATCGAACTTTCAAAGATTTCACCCGAAAAAAAAGTTAACGAAATAACCCGCGAAGAGCGGCAAAATTTAATAACACTGCTTAAAGCACTTCCTCTGACACCAATTGCCACAGCCGACTATAAAGAAGCCGTAATCACAAAAGGCGGCGTAAACGTGTGCGAAATAAACCCGTCAACGCTGATGTCAAAGTTGCAACCCGGCTTGTTTTTCGCGGGGGAGGTAATAGACGTGGACGCAAAAACCGGCGGTTATAATTTACAAATAGCATTCTCAACAGGACGGCTGGCAGGGCTTTCGGCGGCAGATTACTTAAAGGAGACACTATGAAAACAGACGGATTCGCAATTGCAATAGACGGCCCCGGCGGCGTTGGAAAAAGTACGGCGGCGCGGAATGTCGCGCGTGAGTTGGGTATGACGTACATCGACACGGGCGCGATGTATCGTGCGGTCGCACTGTACCAAATCGAAAACGGGTTTGATATGTGCGATACCGCGTCGCTTGAAGAATCTTTAACAGATATTCGCATAGAAATAAATAATATAGACGGGCTTCAAAAAATTTTTCTAAACGACCGCGACGTTTCAGATTTAATCCGAACGCGCGAAGTTTCCGAAGGCTCGTCCGTTGTCGCGGCGAATCCTGAAGTGCGCGAAAAACTCGTTGCGCAACAAAAACAAATGGCATCCACCGGACGCGTCGTGATGGACGGGCGCGACATAGGTTCGCACGTTCTACCGTGGGCGCAAATAAAAATCTACTTGGACGCACCGCCCGAAATTCGCGCACAACGCCGCGTTTTAGACCTTTTAGAAAAAAATCAACCCGCCGACTACGAAGAAATCCTTGCCGAAATATTCATCCGCGACGAACGCGACAAAAACCGCAAACACAACCCCCTAATTCAAACCCCGGACGCAGTCTATTTAAATACCGAACACTGCGAAACCCCAAAAGAAACGGCGGAGGCTATAATAAAAATAGTTAAAGAGAAAGGATTTTAAAATGGTTTTCAGAGTTTGCAGATTTCTTTCGTGGATTATCGGTCATATAATTTATCGTTTCGAGGTTACGGGACGTGAAAATATTCCGAAAGAGGGGGCATTTTTGCTGTGTTCTAACCATATTCATTCGTATGACCCTATCGCTCTTTCGATTTTTATTAAACGTGAGCCTAAGTTTATGGCGAAGAAGGAATTATTTGAGAGTAAATTCGGCAACTGGTTTTTTCGGAATTTCGGTGCGTATCCGGTTGACCGTGCAGCGGCTGCGGATTTGACGGCTTACCGCACAACAATGGACACGTTAAAGAACGGCAATGGCGTAATTATTTTTTCACAGGGTACTCGAATGAAAGAATTTGATAACGCAAAAAGCGGCGTGGCTGTTTTCGCGTTAAAATCGGGTGCGCCAATTATCCCTGTGGGAATTCGCGGAAATTACCGCCTTTTTTCAAAAATACATGTACATTACGGCGAACCCATTTCAATGGACGAATACGCCAGTGAAAGAGTTAAAACAGAACTTGTGGAAAAAGTAATGGCAACGGTAATAGAACGCGTTACCGCGCTTGCCTCCAAATAAAAAAGCGGCATTCGCCGCATTAAAAAGACATCAACTCGAACCAAGAGAAGATGTCTTTTTTGTGCATTTTGTACCGGTATTTTATATCAGTTTCCTTGCACAAAAAACTGACAAAAAAGTGGCAACAATACGTGTGCTGAAAATGAAAAATCATCATCCGAAGAATCCATAACAGTACAAAGCGACACTTGTTAAAAAATGTATTGATTCGCAATGATATTATGATAAGATGTTGTCATATATTTTTTAATGATAGCATCTCATTGCATAATGTTGCACCAAAGAGTTGTCGCAGATTAAATATAACAGATGTTAAAAAAGTTCCAGAAGATAAAGCTCAGGGGACAAGCATAAACACTATAGGACGTCATTCGTTTTTGTTTTGTAACGATTCAACAACATATATCTTACATATGTGGAGAAGGGGTGGAAATATGTTGAAGATGAAGAATCAGACGAACAGTGACGAGAAATTGACCATCGCAAATGGTTATGTAGTGTAACAGCCAAGTCGGTTCTTATCGTCATCTTGCTTAATATGGGTGGACAGATTCATTACAGTTCCCACAGTCGCGCGAGCCATGAAAATCTGATAAGAAGGGGGTACGAGTGTGAAAAAACGGATTATAGTAGCAAGTGCATCCGTTTTGAGCGTTATTGTTCTTGTCTTGGTTTTTTTTGCATTTTTTGATGTTGAGGGATTTATATTCAGGAATAAAATTGTAGCGTTTGATTATGATGGTGCAGAGGAATGGGAAATACCTATAATTGGGATAAATGATGCAGATAGACTTGAACGACTGACACATGGCAGAACTATAGTGCTTCCCGGTTTTTATATTGAGAATGATGGCAAGTTGTTATCATGGCGGCTTAATGGACGGTTATTGCCGAGAAGTATGTTTGACCCCGGGGAACGCTTATTATCCCTGTACGAGCGACCTCCGGGAAAAACCTTCTTTACTAACTGGGATAGCAGAGCTTTTACACTCAAAGAAGGCGAAAATGAGTTAATCATAAGAGCAAGGGGTACTACGGGACTTATTGCGGAAAGAAGGCTTAGTATCACCTCTGACCAAACCACACCGCAAGAACTAAGGATTATTCCTACCTTTTATCGTGCATCTATTAGTTATGACCCCGAAAATCCAATGTTAGTAACTGTAACATTGGAAATTGAAGAGGGTGATTTTAGTAATGTTTTGGTTTTTGCTGATACTTATTATAGTGAAAATTTTGAAGTAGTTACTGCCGGTGAACGGACATTTAAATTTACTGTTGAGTTGAAATTTAGAGGGAGGTCGTTTGATGTTGATACTTATGGGCAAGACATACGTTTAGTTGCTGAAAATGAGTGGGGGATTACATGGGGGGGGGTATCAATAAAACTTACAGATGTTGGACCGTTAATATCAGGTGTATACCAAGAAGGCTCTACGCAGGGTTTTACTAGTAATCAATGGGCAACTTCTTTGCAATTTCCCCCGCCACACAGACTATATATACCTTAAAACGAATTGAATTGTTATAGGAGGTGAATTTTAAAGCAACGTCTGCATTTAAACAATGTAACATTTTAAACCAATTAAAATTAGGAGGTTTTAATTATGATCAAAAAAATTTTATCATGCTTTTTAGTTCTAACATTGCTTTGCCAAATTGCTCCACTTAATTATATGAAAGTATCTGCGAATTTTTCGCCGCAGGATTCTTCATCTTTGCAGATTAGTGGTAATATAGAGTTCATGTACAGACCACATGGGGGTGATTCACGGCGTGATGCCCCCTTTTCAGGCTTTGATATAACACTAAATTACTGGGTTAATACCCGGAATGGCGAACGGGTTGAAAATGAAATTATCGATGAAACCGATGAAAATGGTTATTTTAATTTCCGGTTGCCCTATGAAAGCCCATTAGGAGCCGGTGCTACCATAACCGTAAGAGCTTCGGATGTTGCTAGTTTTATCGTTAATAGTACAAGTGATGTAAAACATCCATCAAGAGCAATCTCTAGAACCTTTTCGGAAACACTTGATTACGAAACAGGAAATATTGACTTTGGAACTCTGTCTTTAGATTCTTCCGCAAGTAACGCATTCAACATTCTAAGGACGATTCGCAGAGCCTATGATTTTGTAAATGATATTGAAGGGGCTACTATTCCGGGAAGCCCTGTGCCTGTTGTCTTGGACAATAATTCAACTGGAGATGAAATAAGCTATCTTAACCCCTCAAAAGGATATATTTACATTCATAATGCACATCGAAATCTTCAATCTATTTATCTTCATGAATATGGGCATTTTGTGATGTGGAAGAATTCTACACACCCTATGGTTGGAGGAGAGCATACTGAGAACAGAAACAGAAACGAGAGATTTACTTTTTCTGAAGGATGGGCTAATTTCTTTGCATCGGCGGTATTGGAAAGTTCCCGCTTTTTTTCGTTTTCATGGGAGAGAAATGGTAGATGTATAGAAACATTAGGCGATATTCGTACTAGTGCACCAAACACATTTAATCAATGGCTCGATGCCGCTGCAATGTGGGACGTTATTGACGCATATAACCCAGCAGAACCATGGGATAATGTTGAGCGGTCTTTTTCGGAATCATGGAATAGTATGCGTAGTGCAATGCAAAACGCTGGCTCTTCATTGGGAAAATCAAGAGCTACTCTCCAAGATTTTTACAATGAATATGTTGCGGAATATATTACACAAAACTCGGATGAAGCATATGACTTTTGGCGTGTGTTTAACGAAAATGAAAGACAATTTGACAATACTCCACCGGAAGTAGAAATAATCAGTATTGTCGCTGTGCCTGGAGGTTTAGGTTCGCATTTTGTAACTGTGCGATTAAGGGATAATGTCAAGGTTGATTATGACAGTATTACAGCTGCTGTAGGAACCACTCGTAGAAATAGTAGCCCCGCAACAGTTGAGACAATAAGACCAATAGGGAATAATCGTTATGAGCTTTACATTCCCGGGAGATATTTCACAGTTGGTCAAAGAAATCGAGTTACTATTACGGCTTCTGACTATGCGGGAAAATTGGCAGATGACTTTAACCAATTTCAAATGCATGGTATTTCTGTACATCCCTTAATTTATGCGTCTCCTACTTTTAACATTTCAGATGCAAATTACAATGCCGAAGAATTACAGAGCATAAGCAATTCAACCTCCCGTATCCCGCGTACTGATTTTGGTGTTGGAATTGGATATGTTGACTTAGGCGATGACGAAACCAACCGAATCGCGGTAGTTCCCGGGGGATGGGATAATATTGGTGCTGTTTTAAGTAATATGAATATTCCCTTTGATACTATTTTCAACTTAACCAATTACGATATATTAAGCCAATATGATATTATTTTCGTAAATTGCTCCTCTTCTCCTGATTCGGAAGCGGTAAGGCAATTTGTGGAAGACGGCGGCATATTATATGCATCGGACTTATCAGGATATGGATTGCAACAAGTATTCCCTAATCTCACGTTTGCGGGCGCAGGCGGCAACATTGCGAATATTATTGATACAGGACTTGCCACTCATGTCGGAGCAACTCAAATGGAAATTCACGGCATTTGGGGCGCAATTGCTACACAGATTCCGTCTGACGCAAACGTATATGTTACACATCCCAATGGGTTGCCGTTAGTATTCTCGTTTAAGTATGGGGAAGGGCAGGTTTTCTATACGTCTTTCCATAATTCATCTCAAGCTACGGGTCTTATGACAAGCTTTCTTGAATATTTAATATTCAGCATGGAACACAGCCTCAATGAAGATGAATTAATCAATATGGCTGAAAGTAATGGATATGAATACTTGGGTGCTGTATTTGCAAGGCTGATGTCAGGAGAAATATCAGAGTTCTTTGCCTTTACCCCTAATCCGGGACATGATTTTAGGCTTATGTTGGATTCATCAATGGGCAACTTTTTCATAAAGCTTATAGACCCATTGGGAAGAATATTTTTTGCGAATCAATCCGGCATAGTATTCCCAAGTGAAGCAATTATTCAACATACACCGGCTATGAGTCGTGTTGCCGCAGTTCAAGCGAATGCTTTCACGCTTAATGATGATTTGCATTTGGGTTGCTGTTTTGAGGAAAGGCAGTATATCATCAGCAAATTAGATGAGTTACCGTTGGATTCTAATTCTGTTATGCCTTTTTCCGCAGCATTTGATTTCACGGATTCTACTATGTCTTTTACCGCAACATCTGATTTCATGGGCTTTTATGATTTAGATACAACGGTTGTAAGTTTGGAGCATCAAGGTGTTATAGTTACCAACCCTATACCCGGCGAGTGGCAGTTTGCGGTTATTTCCGGCAATACCATAGACAACGTAACAACCGCCATAGGCATTGCCGAAAAACCACAAGCTCCGATGATAATCAATGCGTGTGAAATTTCAGCATTGCAAAGCGGTCACGGAGTAGTTGCTTCCGGAATAGCACCCGTTGACGGGCAAGTTCATTGGCTATTGGTTGATAGCGAGTTTGAATCTGTGGCAAAAAGCAGCATTTATGTCAACGCGGGAGATGACTTTAATATTTCGTTGCCAAATATTCCGGTAGGTAACTATAATTTGCTGATACAGGCTGAAAATGAAGCTGGATTAATTAGCGGTATCATTTTTGTGGATATTTTGATAGATAATGTGCCGCCGGAGATTATCATCGACGAGCGTTATGAACAACAAATATTTGAAGAATCTGTTATATTCGATGCGAGAGCAGTGAATGCGGCAGATGTGGCAGTATATCTAAACGGGCAAAGCGTTGAAGTGTGGCCTGTTTGGATTTTCGGGCTGTACGGAAATTCTACCGCCAATGTGACCGTGGAACTTAATTTGGCACAGGGGCAAAATGAAGTTTTGATTATAGCCACAAGTGCTACCGGGATCGTAACGGAAAGAACTATTTATATTGCTTCCGATACGGTAACACCCAAAGAGCAAAGACCGATGCCTGTTATTACGGATATCTCACTTCAAAACCGTACAACAATTTATGAACCAACTACAATTACGTTCCGGGTAGAAAATGCGAATTTGTGTGATACTGATGTAAATGTAAGCTTTGACAGTCTTGATAAAGATGTTATATATCTAGGCAATGATGCTTATGTTTTCACTTTCGACCCGGCTTTGCACACGAATTCTCCCGATGTACTAAGACAGATTCACATTAGAGCGGAAAATAGATGGCGCAATAGGGATGATGCGTTTGTAGGAATTTTTGTTTGCCATGAAGATGATGGTAACACCGTAACGCCAACTCCAGTAGGTCAAACCATTTATGATATGCAATTAGATACCCGCTTACCGCAAATAGCAACAACAAGTATTCCGTTCCTAAACAGAGTTCATGGCACGGGTACTACCTTTTCGGTAAATATGAATTCAGACCCGAGAACGGTCACGGTAAACGCAAGGACAGGCACATCGCAAGGCATACGATTTAATATGCGTGATATAAACGACATAGTAAAACCAAACCACGAGTACAGACTTGAGGCAACCGGAAGACTTATCAACCCCGCCGAAACCTCTATGGCACGATTCCGCATAGAATCCCCGCCGTCCGATGTTGACCCGATATTAGCACTTGCGCCTTTGAGCTCGGACGGTTCGTTTAGGCTGTCCCACACATTAACGCAAGAAGAAATTTGGGTACTGCGAAACGCTTCAATCAGCATTGGAAATACAGGCGGTTCTTATAATATCGTTTATACGGGGATACTCATTATCGAAATCTGTATAGACTGTTGCGAAATTTGCGGCTGCGGTGATTGTGAATGCTGCAAGTGCACGGTTCTTTGTTTGGATTGCGGAAAATGCTTGGACTGCGAATGCACTTGCGAAGATATCATTTTCCCTGTTGGGAATGTTATCTACGATATGCAATCAGATACCCGCTTGCCTGAAATTGCGACAAGAAGCATCCCCTTCCTAAACAGGGTTCATGGCACAGGCACTACATTTACAGTTAATATGAATTCTGACCCGAGAACGGTCACAGTAAACTCAAGAACCGGCACATCGCAAGGCATACGATTTAATATGCGTGATGTAAGCGACATCGCTAAACCGAACCACGAGTACAGGATTGAGGCAACCGGCAGACTTATTAACCCCGCCGAAACCTCTATGGCACGGTTCCGCATAGAAACCCCGCCTTCTGGTGTTGAACCGGTATTAGCTCTTACACAGTTACGTGCTGACGGTTCGTTTAGATTAACGCATACGTTGACACAAGAAGAAGTATGGACATTGCGTAATTCGACTGTCAGTATCGGAAATACCGGCGGCTCTTACAACATCGTTTACACAGGAATAATCATTTCTGAAATATGTATAGACTGTTGCGAAATTTGCGGTTGCGGAATAATGGTTAACCAAATGGTTAATTACGTCGTTACTAATTCTTGGGGCAATAATCAAACGGTGGAAATCACCATTACGAATATTGGAGATGAACCTATCCGTAATTGGGCATTACAGTATGATTTCAACGGCACAATCACAAATATGTGGAACGGAAGAGTGCATAGCGAAAACATTGTAAGAAGCGAGATGTATAATTCTGACATTGCCCCCGGAGCATCAGTGACCTTTGGTTACACACTTACCAATGCAACCGGAGAAGCCCCCGATAACTTTATATTGACTTCATTCCGCACAGCACGTGAAGAGGGTTATGCTGTTGACTTAAATGTGCTCCATGATTGGGGTTCGGGTTTCACAGGCACGATAACTATAACAAATACATCCGACACACCAATTATGGCATGGGAGCTTAGTTTCAACACAAACTTTGCTATCACAGACCCGGGGAACTTTTTGATACTTGAAAGTTTAGGTAATAACTACAGAATTACCGGCACATTTAACGGAAATATTCCTATTCCGGCTGACACAAGTATCGTTTTGCAATTCAATGGGGTTCAGACGGAAAACCCACCGGGACTTTCCAATGTTTCTCTCACAGAAATGGTTATTCCGTAATGTTATATATCCAGAAATAATCGGTTATAAAAAACACCCGCTGCTATGCTAATAAAAGGCAAAGCAGCGGGTGTTTTACGGGGCTGCTTTTTGCGAAAAAAAATGACCCGGAAAATTCCGAGCCGAAGAGGAGGCTAAAAATGAAAGTGAATTATTAATGTTATCGCACACGAAATGCTACGCCAAGATTTTCAGCAATTTTGCGGCAGTTTTCTATGCGGTCGGGTTCAAGTACTCCTACTATTGAAAGGGTTACGTTTGTATAATTTTTTATGGTGGCGGCGAAGCTTAACATTTCTTCGTATGACGCTTTTCCGAAACGGGGACGTGTTACACGGTTGTATTCTTCCGCGTCGTCGGCGTTTAGGGATATGGAAACGGAATCCGCTTCGGCAAGTTGCGAGATATCAAAATCCGGGTTAATCAGGCGAATCAAGCCATTGGTGTTAATCCGAATTTTTTTATTGCATGATTTTTTGAAATATCGCAACAGAGTTATTACATCTTCGGCGCGTTCCATCGGTTCGCCAAAGCCACAAAACACTATTTCTTCTACTTCATGAACGTCGTGCCGCGCATCGAACGCGGCTTTTATTTCGTCAATGGTTGGTTCGCGTTCAAGCCAAAGGCTTTCGTTTTCGTTCATGCCGTCCGTTAATTTTCTTATGCAAAAAATGCAATTACACGGGCAGGCATTTGTTATGTTTACAAATAATTTGTTTTCTAATCTGTAAAAAATATTCATACTCACCAATTTGACGCTGTGTTATATGCTTCCATTACCGCATTTTGATGGTCGCGAGTGTGCGACACCGTGGCTGCATGAGTGGTGGAGCCGAGGAAATGCAAACATATATGTCCGTTCATATTATTATTGCGGGTTGAACCGGCGTGCGGCATTCCGTTTACGGATGCGGCAATATTTCTGCCGTTTATTTGAACGATTACGGGACGAGGTGTCCATGTCCAACTGCCGAAAGCTTGTAATTTTGTTGCGGTATCTTCCCTGGTAATCGGCTCTATATCGGCGTGGTTTCCGTTTGAAAACGACGCAACCTGCCACGAAAGACCCGTGCGAACATCTATAAGCGTTGCGATTGTGCCATAGGTCATAACATTTTTAGCTTCGCTCCAATCAAGAAGCTCTATCGTGCCAATGCTTGATAAGCTGATTGAAGAACTACTTGCCGGGCTGTCGGACAGTGGGCGTAAATGCTCCGCAAACATAAAACCTATTGTACCGCTGAAATTTACTTCGTACCACTCTCCACAACGATAATCCGTAACTTCGACACGGGCTCCGATAGCCGCCGTCGTAATGCGCGTGCTGTTCGTGCATGGTTCGGAACGCAGAATCAACCGTGATGTTGTTACGAAAGTTACGGGTTCGTGCTCGTTTGTTGCAGATAAAACAGCTACATCTTTTTCCCTGTCGTCAAGCATTTCGGAGAAGTCCGCATAGACCGCAACCGGAGTCAAAAACAACGTCAAAAGTATACCTGCCAAAAAGAATTTTAATCGCATATTAATTGCCCCTCAAAGTTTTTTAACATCTTCCGAGGGGCATCTTAATACTTTCGTAATAATTTGTCAACAGTTTTAATATAATTATTTTTTATATAACTTTTTTCAACGCTGCGGCAAGTTGGTCCGGGCAGGATGTTCCGCGCATTCCGCATTTTATTCCCGAAAGGTTAGCAATTATTTCCTCAGCTTTGCGCCCTTTTGCAAGTTCGGCTATTCCTTTTAAATTTCCGTCGCAGCCGTTGGAAAATTTTACTTCACTTATTATGCCGTCTGAAACGTCTACACTAATTTCTTTGCAGCACACGCCCTGTGTTTTATATGTCATGCCGTCATCTCCTTGAATGTATTTATTTGGGATTTAATAACATCAATCGCGCTTTTCCAAAAAGCGGAGTTTTCAACGTCTATGCCGAGCTGTTTGCAGCTTTCAGTTATCGGCATTTTGCCCGAAACGCGAAGAAAATTATTATATTTTTCGCTGAAAGACCCGGGATCTTGGTCGTAGATTTTGTAAAGCCCGTTTGCAAGTAAATGCCCGAAGGCGTATGGAAAATTGTAAAAACTGTTGTGCGCGCTGTAATAATGCGGCTTAATTGCCCACATATACGGGTGCAGTTTTTGCGGGTCAAGGCCGTCGCCGTAGGCGGCGCGCTGCGCGGCAAGCATTAGTTCGTTTAGTTCCTGCACGGAAAGAGGATGATCCAGTCGCGCCTCGAATACGCTTTTTTCAAACAGATAGCGCGAATAAATATCCAAAATTACTTGTGTAGCGTCTTGCAAGCCGATTTCTATCAATTGAAGTTTTTCGTTTTCCGGCAGAGTTTTCAGCACGGCATTTGTTACAATCAGTTCACAAAAAGTTGACGCGGTTTCCGCAAGCGGCATGGGGTATCCCGTGTTTAAAATGCCCTCTTGCATAACCTGCATACTGTGATATCCGTGGCCGATTTCGTGCGCGAGAGTGATAATATCCGAAAGATTTCCGCCGAAATTTAACAATACACGAAATTGTTTTATCGCGTAAATATCACCGCAAAATGCGCCGCTGACTTTGCCCTCACGCGGGCTTACGTCAATCCAATTTTTGTCGAAGGCAAGACGCGCAACTTTTTCCATCTCGGAAGAAAATTTGCCGAAGTTTTCCGCCACGAAAGATTGTGCCTCTTCATATGTGAATGTTTTTTCGGCAGAATTTCCAACCGGCGCGAATAAATCGTAGAACGCAAGACCTGCCTCACCGGAGCTTATATACCTCGCTTTTGTTTTGAGATAATCACGGAAACATTGAATGTCCGCGTCAATAGCTTCAAACATTGCGTCGAGCGTTTTTCTTGTCATGTTGCTATCGAAAAGAGTTTTGTCCAACGGGTGGTCAAATTTGCGCAGCTTGCTGAGAAGATTCACTTCGCCCTTTATGCTGTTGATTGCGGCGGCACAGGATTCTTGAATTTTGGGATATGCGGCAAGTTCGGCTTCATATGCGGCTTTGCGTATCGCCGAATCGCAGTCGTAGGCAAGATTGCGACATTCGTTTATTCCGATTGTTTTTGTCTCATCTGTTTTCGGGCAGGTGTATTCGCAGGTAAGCATGGAAATTATTTTGTCTTGAAGCATCGACCACGCGCCAGAGCCTGTATTTGACATCAACGCCGCCAAAGTTTCTTCATCTTCACTCATCATGTGGGAATACTCTTCCGACATATGCTTCAATTGGAACGCGTATTCTTCCACATCGTTTTCTTTTGCAAGCGCGTAAATATCTCCGTCGGTTTTCGCCAAATACTTCGCAAGCCGAACTTTCATGCGGCTTGTTTCCGCGTTCAACGCGTCCAGTAAATAAATAAACTTCGACGCGTCCGCGTTTGAGGTATCCGTTGCGTAAATAAAATGCGCATATGAACTTAGGCGGTCATTTTTTGTATCATAGTCTTCTAAAAGCCGCGTGAGATACGCCACATCTTTAAAACTTATAATTTCGCCGGAAAGCGTGTTCATTTTTTCCGCAATTTTCGGAAGCTCCAAAAAATCCGCCTTGAATTCCGCCGAATCGAAGCTCGTGTAAATCTCGTTTAAGCACCATTTTTCTGACATTTGTATTCTCCTTTTCTTTATAATAAAAAGGAATGGGCGCGCCCCATTCCTTTATGTGTTTCAAAAATAAATCAGACGATATACGCCTGTAACATCGGCACAAGCCGTGCTGCGGTTGCTTCGTCGTGAATCGTAAGCTTTAACGGTTTGGATAAATCCAGGCTGAAAATTCCCATAATCGACTTTGCGTCAATTATATAGCGGTCGGAACCTAAATCAATATCGCCCTCCAACGGCGCGACTGTATTGACAAAGCCTTTTACTTTATCCACCGTGTCTAAAATAACATTTACTGTTTGCATAATTACCTCCCAGGTTGCAGGGGCGCGCGCAACAAACGCGTTCTTTGCGTTTGCGTCCAGCCCTTGTAATTTATTGTAAGCATTGTAATTGTCAAAACGGCAACTGTCAAATTTTAGACCGGCTTCTCTTTTGAAAGCCCAAGAATACCAACCATTAAATGTGCCGGAAATTTTGCTGTGTATGCGTTGTACTTTTCTATTGCTTCATTTAATAACGCAGCAGAGTTTTCTGTTTGTAAAATAATTTCGGAAAGCTCGTCGTGTTCTGCAAGCGATGCCACTTTTCTTAATTTCGGAATAGATTTATAAAGCTTACGAGTTTCGTATTCGGAAAAAATTTCACACATTTCGCGAATTTCTTCGGGCTCGGGTAAATTTTCGGCGGCTTCGTAAATAATTTCTAATTGCAAACGCAATAAATTATCCAACGCGGCAAAATTTTCATCTACCGAGCTACGTTGTTTAATCACACGAAAATGCAAAATCATTGCACAAACGCTTACAGTTAAAACAACAAGCGAAATTATTCCAAAAACAGAAATCATTGCATACTATACCCCGCTTATGCTAATACTACTCAAAAAGGAGTTGATTTTTAATGAAACGCAATCACAATAATGAAGTTTCCGATTACGAAAACTTTTCAACCAAACCCGAAAGCGAAACAGGTGAACCCATTCCGGGCATGACAACAGATGATGATGATGATTGTTTTATTCTTTACTAAGCCTATCTGCCCGCCAGCCTTGCAATCAGAGTAAGTTCGGCGGGGGTTACATATTTCTTACTCACCAATCCCCGCCCTGCAATTTCATATTTTTGCTCATTCTGCCGACTTGCGGATACATTTCGCCGAAGTCCGGGGCTTTTTCGCTTAGGCGTTCAAGCTGTAAACGAATTGTGGGCGGCTCTTTTGCGAAAAGGGACGCTTGGCTGTACGTGGCAAGAATAAGTTGATTCATGTGGTCAAAGTCAAGGTTGGAAAGAGGGCATTCTTCTGCTTGAGTTTTGGGATTTTTGGATTTTGCAGCGCGTTTTGTGGAAGGATATTCCGCGAAACGGTTCTCGGTTTTGTCGTGAAAGAAACTGAAATCGCCGTTGTTTTTCAAATTAAAATATTGTGTAATTTCTTCGTAAAGTTCGGCAAGCGTGAAATTGTCGGGAACCTGTAAGTGCATCCAAACAGAGTTGTCGCTTTCCAAACGCACCCGGAATGTGTGAATAGCACCGGGTATTCCGCCCGAAAGTGCTAGCGGCGAAAGCTGTTGTGCCATATTCACAAATGTATTAAGAGTATATTCGTCAACAAAAATTGTGTCTTTCATGTTTTCAAATTGCAATTCGCTCGCGTCGAAATAATTATCGTCGTTGGGGGTAATATTTAAAATTTTCAGCCCCAGGTCGGTTAAAGTGTAACTGCTGCATGGCGCGAAAAATGCCACAAAAGATTCTTCCGGGTCTTCGCAAACTTCTATATAGTCCAAAACTTCTTCGGAAAAAGCGAAAGGTAGTGCGTACATAGGGCGTATAATTCTCAGGAAATGTCCAAATGGCGTGAAAAAAAATCTGTCAAGCACAATTCCCATAATAAAAGTGCCGGATAACAACTCCATATCAAAACCCAAATGCTCCGGCGACATTCCGTCGGGAATGGGCATATCTCCTATGTCCAGCAAATCTTCGATATCGTAGCCTATCACTTCAAAAACGCGTGCAAAAATATCGTCAGTTTCCATCGGCGTTGTTAAAAGCGAACGCACAAATGATTCTGTAAAAATATGATCGGGCATGGGAATCGAATTGCGCAAGCCCGATGCAGCCATAACAATTACCGCGTCTACGATATCGCGCAAAAGTTCTTCGTTTCCGCGTGCAAGAATATCCTCGCTTTTTTTCGACGGCTGCATTCTTTGCACGTACAACGACGGCATTTTTGTAAGAAGTTTCATGCAAATGGCAGTCTCTAACAAAAATGACGCGTAGTGCGGGTCATATATGCTTAATAATTCCGCCACTTCAAGTGCTTGCTCGTCTTTAAAACAGCCGCTGTCGAATAAGTCTACGTGCGGCGTGCAATAATTCATTATAATGCGGATATCTTCAACAACAGGGTGATTTTGCTGAGTGTATGAAATAATTTTAAATCCGACACCTGTAACTTTTGTGGGCGTTTTTAAAACGGCAACGGGATATTTGTCGGTGGGTTCTTTAAAATATTGCGCCATGCATTCCATTAAATTCGCGGGGGAAAATGGCGTATGTTCCACAAGCGTTGCGTAATACCAACGGCGGTGTAACGCTTGCAGATACGGCAAAACCTTGCGACGCTTTTTATTATTGGCATCGCGGTACGCTTCCATAAAATTTTCTTCAAAAAGATTATGCAGAATCGTCGCATATTTATTGTAAGTGTCGCCCACGGATATGCCTGCTTTCCAGAAATATTACAAATTTCTAAGAAATATTCTTAGCTTTCTTGATTGTAACAGATACATTGTTGTAAAATCAAACTAATTAAACAGTTGAGGAGAAAGTTTATGGTTGTTCATACGCAAGATTTAATTGAACATGATATTGATTTACGAGCACCGAATTTATACGCCGTGATTATTCACAACGACGATATTACAACAATGGATTTTGTTACCGAAGTTTTAACGCAAGTTTTCGGGAAAACACCGCTTGACGCCGCCGCGCTTATGATGGAAGTTCATGAGTTAGGACACGGCATTGCAGGTGTTTATGTTTATGATATCGCGATTACTAAGAAATCGCAGGCAGACCGTCTTGCGGCAGAGCGTGGCTTTCCGCTTAAACTTACGGTGAGGGAGGCGACGGAGTGAAGCTTGATAATCTTGTAAGTCAAATTTATGTTGTGGCGGTAAATGAAGCGCGTCTGCACGGACACGAATACGTTATGCCCGAACATTTTTTGTATAGCGCGTTAATGTTTGACGATGTTAAATCGTTTATAAAGGACGGTGGCGGAGATGCTGAAAAAATTTTAGAAGAACTAAATCATTTTTTTGAAGAACAGCTTCCAAAACAAGTTGCGGCGGCACCGATGGAAAGTTTTGCGTTTATCCAAATGCTTGACCTTGCGGCGGTAAACGCACGGAATGCGGGTAAAAGCTTTGTTTCGATGACAGAATTCTTTCTCGCGATTTATACTCTTCGCGAATCATTTGCACAATATATTCTTGCCAAAAACGGGATGGATAAGCAGGTTATTTTAAATATCATTAATTCAGGCGGTGCGATGCGTCAGGTAGACGAAATAAAAAATGACGCGGCCGAAAAAAAAGAAGAAAAAGATAAACACATCGAAACATACACCATTGACCTTGTTGAAGCGGCAAAAGAAGGACGTCTTGACCCTCTTGTGGGGCGCGAAGATATTTTAGAACGCACAGCGCATGTTCTTTGCCGCCGTTTGAAAAATAATCCCGTTCATGTGGGCGACCCCGGCGTTGGAAAAACGGCAATCGTAGAGGGGCTTGCGCAACGCGTTGCGTCGGGAAATGTTCCCACATCGCTTAAAAATGTAAAGATTTTGCGCGTAGACATGGGCGCGCTTGTTGCGGGAACGCGTTACCGTGGCGATTTCGAGGAACGTATTGTAAAACTTCTCGAAGCCGTTTCAAAATTGGAAAAGCCGATTCTATACATCGACGAAATTCATACCGTTGTAGGAACGGGCGCGGTTTCGGGCGGAAGCATGGACGCTACCAGTATTATCAAGCCGTATCTTTCGCGCGGAGAAATTCGTTTTATCGGTTCAACAACTTTTGAGGAATACAAAAAGCATTTCGAGAAAGACCGCGCACTTGCGCGGCGTTTTGCGCGTATAGATATCGCAGAGCCTTCCGAAAAAGAGTGTGTGGAGATTTTAAAAGGGTTGCGTCCTAATTACGAAAATTTCCACGGCGTAAAATATTCCGATGCTATTTTAGAAAAAATTGTTTCATTAAGCACAAAACATCTAAACGATAGATTTTTGCCCGACAAAGCCATCGACACAATGGATGAAGCGGGAGTTTATGCGCGGATAGGCGAGGCCATGAACTCCAAGGCATTAAAAGAATATATTGTGACAGAAGCTGCCGTTGAAAGAGTTATCGCGCGGACGGCAAAAGTTCCGGAAAAAAGCGTTGCGGCGAATGAAGTAATTGCTTTGAAAAATTTATCGGAAGATTTAAACAATCGTGTTTTTGGACAAGAGGAAGCTGTTTCCGCAATAACACACGCGATTCATTCCGCACGTGCCGGATTAAACGAACCCGACCGTCCCGTTGCAAGCTTGCTTTTCGTCGGACCAACGGGCGTAGGAAAAACCGAAGTTGCAAAACAACTTGCGCAGCTTCTGGGCATTCATCTTTCCCGTTTCGATATGAGCGAGTATCAGGAAAAACACGCTGTTGCGCGTTTAATAGGCTCTCCGCCCGGTTATGTAGGCTATGAAGAAGGCGGTCTTCTCACTGATGCTATTCGTAAAAACCCGCACTGCGTTCTTCTTTTGGATGAAATAGAAAAAGCCCACGCCGATATTTTAAACGTGTTGCTTCAAGTTATGGATTACGGCTCTTTAACCGACAACACCGGAAAAAAAGCCGATTTCCGAAATGTAATTATAATAATGACATCCAACGCGGGCGCGCGCGAAATGACACGCCAAACAATCGGCTTCGGCGGCGAACTAGATGCCGCCGCCGCCGACAAAGCCGTAGAAAAAATTTTCAGCCCCGAATTCCGCAACCGCCTGGACGTAGTCGTTCGCTTTAAACCCGTTGACAAAGAAATGTCCTTGCGCATCGCGAAAAAAGCACTCGCAAAACTTTCCGCAAAACTTTCCGCAAAAAATGTGACTTTCACCGCTGTAAAATCTGCGTTGGAATACATCGCAAGCAAAGGCCTTTCCGAAACCTACGGTGCAAGGGAAGTAATCCGGCTTGTTGAAAACGATGTGAAAAAATTACTTGTGCACGAAGTTCTTTTCGGCGAATTGAAAAATGGCGGGGTTTGTAAGTTGAGTTTTGTGAAAGGTGAATTAAGAATAAATGTAAAAAAATAAAAATAATGCTTGACAATATTGCCCATAACGTGTAATATATGTATAAGTCACGAGGCACAACTATTTCAACCTTGCATCTACCCCGGCTCTCCCGTCCAAACGGCAGCTACCGTACCTGCGGAAACTCCGGCTCTTATGCCAACAGTTGCATTATTTGTTGTTACACCTCATCGGCTTATCCCTTTTCATTAGGAAATGAAATGTTAAGTTGTTGTTATTGCAGGGCTTGCGCCGCAAGAAGTATCGCGCGCGGCGGCGCAAAAGCTCGCTTGTTTCTCTCAATCGCTTGACCTCTTTCTTTCCGAACGGGAAAACTGTTTTACCGTAACATTCACTTGCATGAGGAATTCCTAACTTGTACAAGAGTGCTTGTGAATGAAGAAGTTGAAAAACGGTACGACGGCAGACCCGGGAAGTATTACTCCAAACGAAAAAACCGGTAAGCGTTTTGCTAGTAACGCTTACCGGGTGATAATAATACCCGTTGCCCCGTTTATTTTATAACGGGGTTGGCGGGATACATATTAATTATATCTGGTCCAATTATCTAAAAAAGAATTTCTTTTACACAGACTGCACAAAATAAACCATTGGGACAACGACTAACCTGACCTACCAACCAACGTGAAAGACGTGTTAAATCAGCCATATTAGGGTCAGGCAATGTGCCGGGTTTACAGGTTATGTTGGAAGCGCACAAAGCAACTTCAATCTTATGACCAATAAGCCACCTTGCAAGAGCGGTTGCATCTGCACTTGTTACCCGTCCGTCACCGTCTAAATCTCCGACAGTAAACGGACTATAATACATAACGTTTGTGTATATTGCTGACAACTTTCCATCATCAAGAGGCGCTATTCCGGCGAAAGTTCCTAAAACAGCCCTATCATTTGGCGCAGACCTACTAATTAAAGCCGCACCACTGTCACCTTTTGAATATTCTCCGGTAGGACGTACTGATATTTTGTTGAAAAACTCGAAATCTTCCCCCTCGAAATATCCTTCTGCTTCTCTTAAATGAATTTTCAAAGAATGTTGTGTACCGCTGACACCCCTAGCACAGATAACGGTTTGTCCAACACTCACATCTTCTTTATAACTGTCGATTTGACCGCCATCAATGAACGGATGAATGCGATTGCCTACTAAGTGTATTATTGCTACATCTCTGTGAGGTTCAAAGTAGGATTGTCCAACATAGCCAAGATATGTATTTGTACCATACCTGTAAACACTTCTGCCTTCCCAGTCTGTTCGGTGTAACGCGGTAGCAAAACTGTCTCCGAGAGAATTAATTGGGTGTCCTACGGTTGCTTTACCGGTTGTGCCTTCAATACTAAGTAGTTCTCCTATGCGTATTGTTGTTGAGAGTGGAACTGTTTCTTGTGAGGTTTCCGTGAGGTCATCAGGAAAAAATGGTACATCATCTTCCGGATGTTTTTCGGGAAAATTATTTCCACGTATAGGTACAGATTTAAAAATTCTAGCACGTTCTCTCAGTATACCTGTGTGGGCAAGGATAAAATCAATACATTCCGGTGTAGGTTCATCCAGTACACCAATAGAAAAATGTTTTTCAAGCACGGTGGGTCTAAGTATCAAACTAACTCTCGGAATATTTGAAGGTATATCATCTGGATAAAAAAAACTACCCAGTGTTATAGGAAGAAGTTCCCGCAAACGCTCAAGTTGACATTCCACACAATCTATTTCATGACAATGGCAATCACTACGACCGGATGCGTCCTGTTGACCACGCACAGCACCATTTGGTAAGGTATATCCGGTAAATGCCGGTTGTTGTAAAACTTCATCTGATTCAGCAGATTCCGTTGCCGGTTCAGGTTCCGTTAATCCATATTCTTCAAGCAGTAGTTCTTCTTTCAGGTCATCTTCGTTTAATTCAACAGGTTCAGTTGTCAGTTCAACTTCTGTTTGACTATGTTCAAGTTCTGCCGGTTTAAGTTCTTCAAGAATT
>Ga0131853_10001159_pt1 | contig 47997 bp, 46 predicted proteins | sample TergutLab28metaG_FD_92764 | JGI IMG/M metagenome (GOLD analysis project Ga0131853, IMG submission 92764) | Labiotermes labralis P1 segment gut microbial communities from Petit-Saut dam, French Guiana - Lab288 P1 (version 2) (version 2) | ecosystem: Host-associated > Arthropoda: Insects >... | reverse complement strand
TCATAAGGTGTCATTCCCATTTCTTCCCACGTCACGCCATAAGGCGCACCGCCGCTTGTGTATCCGGCTATGTAGAAAAAGGTATCATCGCAGTCGGGATTATGTTCCCACATGGATGGAAGCTGTTTGCTTTCACGGTCTTCGCGCTTTTTTTGCAACCGGATTTCTTCGGCGGCCTTCAAGGTTGCCAACCGCTCCGGCGGGATGGCACCGATGGCCTCTAAATCCCGAAGCGCACAAGAGTAATCTACCTGAAAGCGTTTCCGGTAGGCACGAACAATGTGCGAGCCCTTATATGTGAGTACCCATTGCTTCGCTTTTTGCAGCCGCAATTGTGTGCGTTCTTGTTTTGTGCGTTTCTTTTTTGGCATATCCGCAATCCCTAGTTTTTCTTCAGTATATCACAAAGCATCCTTCGTTGCCAGAAAAATGGCACAGGCTTTAGGGAAGCATCTTGTCATTTGCTTGAAATAATGATAATATACATAAAAAATGGGTTGTCCGTCTTTGCTTGTTCTGTAGCGCAAAAATGCCGCCATTATCAGAACAATTGTCTGATCAGACGGCATTTCAGTGTAGGTTAGCCCAGTAGTTGCAAGGGGTTCGGCCTGTTGTACATTGTAGTATGATGCCCTGTGCGTCCCGGCCCTTGACCTTTTCTGTTCGGCGTTTCGCCGATTTTGGCTTGGCGGTTCCCGCCAGCTGGTTTTGTCCTGCCGGACGGGCCTTCTTTTTGTTGTTGAACAAAAAGAAGCAAAAAATCAACACAGGGGCTACGCCCCTATGTACCCGCAAGGTCAAGGGCAGAGTGACGACGGTTTCGCACCTTATACTCTGCACGGGTGCCAAAACCCTCACGCCAGATGTAATAGTACTCGAAACTCCAATGGTCAAGGGCGGTGGTATTGCCGGAATGATGTACTATTGAAATGTGCTCATGAATGGGTAGCATTTCAATAGTACATCATTCCGGCAATACCACCGCCCTTCTAGGTTCCGAGGCAACTGGACTTCTGGTAGGGGAGTATTGTCGCCAGCACAGAGTATAACATGAAAACGATCTCTACCTTGGACGTTGACCTTAGCGGGTACATAGGGGCGCAGCCCCTGTGTTGATTTTTTGCTTCTTTTTGTTCAACAACAAAAAGAAGGCCCGTCCGGCAGGACAAAACCAGCTGGCGGGAACCGCCAAGCCAAAATCGGCGAAACGCCGAACAGGAAAGACCAAGGGCACCCCCACAAAACAAAAAAGCGGCAAGGCGATATCTCAACCTTGCCGCGTACTCTTGCATGATGATCCTACTTAAGCCGGTACCGGCCCAGACCCTTTTCTGTTTTGCACTCTCTGCAAAAGATACATCCCAACAACAATCACCGCACCGATGATGTCGGTTGTGATGTCGGTACTGATCAAGCAGATTCCGCCGCCAATGAGTAAAATGCGCTCAAACCCGTGCAAACGCCGCACAAGATAACCGGAAAGACCGGATGCGACACCCAAGATACCAATCAGGCTGGTGACGGTGACCTGTATGACCCCCATCAGAGTGGGCTCAATAAACAGCATCTGGGGGTTAAAGACAAACGCAAAGGGTATGATGAAGTCCGAGATGGCGAGGCGGGTGGCAATGACACTCGTCCGCATGGGTGAGCCGCCGGAAATTGCGGCTGCGGCATACGCCGCAAGGCCGACAGGCGGCGTGATGTCCGCATCGGTTGCGGCAAAGAATACAAACATGTGGGCGGCGAGTATCGGTACCCCCAAGCTAACGATAATGGGTGCAGTAATCGTCGCCATAATGAGATATTTGGCTGTGGTCGGCACACCGAGCCCTAAAATAATGGAGGCCAACAGACAGAAGAAGAGTATAATCACCATCCGCAACGTGTCGTTGGCGATACCGTCTGCCAGAGAAATCATGGAGGTTGCAAAAGCCATGCCCAGCCCCGTCAGGGTGACGACACCAACGATCATACCCGCCATGGCGCAGGCCACACCGACACCAATGCTGTTTTTTGCAGCAGCTTCCAGTGCGTCAAAAAACTTTTTGGGTGTCAGTCTGGTGTCTTTGCGAATCATACTCACCACAATGGCAACAGCAGTGGAGTACAAGGCGGCGCGGGCGATAGTGGTTCCGGTGGCGAGCAACAAAACGAGAGAGACGAGGGGCAAGAGCAAATGAAGCCGCCCAACCAAAGAGCGGAATTTGGGAATTTCATCCGATGGAATGGGGCGCAGGTTCGTTTTCTTCGCCTCAAAGTGTACGGAGGCGAACACGCAACTAAAGTAGAGAAAGGCAGGAATCAAAGCGGCCAAGGCAATTTGACCGAAGGGAATCCCTGTAATCTCTGCCATCAAGAAGGCGGCGGCACCCAAAATAGGCGGTAGGATTTGTCCGCCGGTAGAAGCCGCGGCCTCAACCCCGCCTGCGAAGTTTTTCTCATAGCCCAGACGTTTCATCAGCGGGATGGTAAACGAGCCGGAGGCCACTGTGTTTGCAATAGAGCTACCGGAAACCATGCCCTCCAGTGCAGAAACGACAACGGATACCTTTGCGGGGCCGCCTACGGCTCTGCCAGCGATGACGTTGGCTAGGTCAATGAATAGGGTGCTGATACCCGTTCGCATCAAAAAGGCACTAAAGAGTAAGAAGAGGAAAATAAAGGTAGAGATAACCCCGATGGGTGTGCCGATGACCCCCTCTGTGGTATAGAAGAGGTAGGTGAAGATACGCTCAACACGATAGCCCGCATGACCTAAGACGCCCGGAATATACCGCCCGAAATAGGCATAGGCGAGAAAGGCACCCACCACAATAATCAAGGGCAGTCCCACCACACGGTGACAGGCGATGAACAGGATGGCAATCCCCACAATGGCCACAATCACATCCATGGTCGTAAAGGTTGACATTTGTCCAACGATGGTTTGGAAGTTGACGACATAGTAAAAGAAACATGCCGCCCCCACAATGCCCAATACCAAGTCATACCAAGGCATATGATTGAGCCGTCCGCCGTCTTTCTTCCTAGCGGGATAGAGCAGGAAGGTATAGAGTAACAGCAACGCCACAAAGGATGCACGGTGAATTTGCGGCGGCAGGCGGATAAAGCCGATGTTGATAATCAGCACATAGAGCGTAAACGCAACACAAAGCCAGCGCATGATGAGTTTTGGCACACCGGAAAATTGCCGGGTGTTAGACTCTTTGCTTACTTTTGCCATCTTGCGCTGGATTTCTTCCTCGCTGACAAGTTGTTCGTCTGCGATGGGTTGATCTATTAAGTTGTCTTCTTGTTTGAAGTCTTGTTCTTCATGATCTGTCATGGGCCACACTTCCTTTATCTGCTATCTACAAAGGCCCCAGAAGAGTCTTTGCCAAAGATTGAGCTGTCTTGGAGTAAATTGCACGGACTGTCCCGCATCGGCTAAGGTGTCCAAGGGGACGGTTTGGTTCGCTATGTGTAAAGTATGCTCTGCCGCATACCCGATGAGATAACGCAAATCGGGTATGCGGCGCTCAAAGCCGTCTATACGCATCCCGCCTGTCTCTGGGCGGATGAGGGTTTGTCCCGGTTCTAAGACTGCGGGCATCCCCGCACCGAAGGTCTCGAACTCCATGGCTGTTAGCATAATCTGCCCGTCACGGAGCACATAAATCTCTGTCACAGGGCTTTGGTTGAGGGAGTGGATGTGATTGACGGAAAACCCTTCTCCCTCAGAAAGGGGTGCGATGTACAACACTTGTGCCGCCTCAGCGTGAGACAACACTAAGTAAGGGGTGCGGTGCAACAGGGAAAACAGGGCAAGCGCCCCCAAGGTCACACAGACAGCAAGCCACACAAGTCGGCGGCGTTTGCGCCCCTGCACTGTCTAGTCTAACACGCCTGCTTCTTGGAAGAAGCGAATTGCACCAGGATGGAGGGGGACACTGATGTATTCCACAGCATGGGCCGGGTCAATGTAGTTACCGGCACGGTGTCCTTCGATGATTTCTTCTCTGCCGTCCATAATCGCCTGTACGATGGTATATACGAGATCCTCGTCCATGTCCTCTGACACGATCAATTGCGCATGAACCGTCACGGTTTGCACAGGCTCAGTCAGGAAAGTGTAGTTTTCTGAATCCAACGTGGCTCTGGCATAGAACGCATACTGTGATGTCAGCATGTCGATTCTGGCATCGGAAATGGAGAGTAGCCGGACATCATGCCGGGTGGATAATTCCATAATAGCCGCTGTGGGGGCGATGGCGGTGAAGAAGAATGCGTCAATGCTCCCATCCCGCATCGCATCGGCTGAGGGGCCAACGCCTAAGTTGAACACATTAATGTCGTCGAAGGTAATGCCGTACACGCCCAGAATCTGTTTTGAGTTTGCCTCAACACCAGAACCGATGTCCCCGACGGAGACACGCCGGCCCGCTAAGTCTTCCACACTATAGATGCCGGAATCAGCCAGCACCACGATCTGAACCGGCTCCGGGTGGAGCGCCATGAGAGAGCGCAGAGAGGTTACTGCGTCAAACTCTGACCAGATTTCTGTGGCGGTAAACGCATAATAGGAGGCATCATTTTGTGCTAATGCGATGTGCGCGTCTCCTGCTGCGATTTGACGTAGGTTATCGACAGACGCCCCGGAAGCGTTGGGGGAAATTTGCAAATCCGTGGTATTGTTGATGACACCGGCCATTACGCCGCCGAAGGGGTAGTAGGTGCCGCCTGTGCCGCCGGTGGCCATAATCAGACGGGTTTGCGCACCGCCGCCATCACCGCCGCAAGCACCAGCGACCAGCAAGATGCAAAGCACCATGGCCAAACATGCAATCACTTTCTTTTTCATAACACTTCTCCTCACTTTGTGCGTTCTTTATTTATAATGTTCTATACCATATCATAAATAGGGAGTAAATTGCAAGTCTTTTTTCACTTTTTGTGGCGTCCACTATAAAAAAATAGTAAAATCAAGTCCCGATAGTCAAAAAATGATAGCAAAAAAGACCCTTTGCATTTTCCGGCCCCTAGGACGGTTGATATACACACCGCCCCCGCATGTCCCATACCTTTGGCTCTTGTCTCCTTTGGGAAGGGAGCCTAAGAGGCACGAGACATAGAGGACATTGTCCTCTATGTCTCCCGGTACATCGCCTCTGCGCCGTCTTTGCTCACATGTTCTGCCACGCTGACCACCTCTACTCGGGTGGTGCGTTGGCCCAGTTGGATTTCAATCATGTCCCCTATTTGCACCGCATAAGACGCACGGGCGGGTTTGCCGTTTACACTAACCCGGCCATTGTCACAGGCCTCGTTGGCGATGGTGCGGCGTTTGATTAAGCGGGACACTTTGAGATATTTATCTAGTCGCATGGTGTTGCTCCCGATAGAAAAACCGCCCATGATGCGGGCGGTTTTTAGATTATACTGCGTTTCTTACTTGTCAATCGCGTCTTTGAACGCCTTGCCGGCTTTGAATACCGGAACAGAAGAAGCAGGGATGCTAATTTGCTCTTTCGTCTTGGGATTACGGCCCATGCGCGCTGCACGTTGTTTGACTTCAAACACGCCAAACCCAACCAATTGTACTTTGTCGCCGCCTTTGAGGGTATCGGTGATGGTGTCGATAAGGGAATTTACCGCTTTCTCTGTGTCCTTCTTGGACAACCCAGCGTTCTCTGCAACCAGAGCAATGAGTTCTGCCTTGTTCATAACTTAGTTCCTCCTAAATAATAGCTTTTGGCAACAGATTCCTGCCGCCTAGTGTATTTACTAAAAAGCGCAATGCGCTCTATAGCCGCTTATGTTTCCCCTCTTGGTAGAGGTGTTCCATCTCGTCTAAGGTCAAATCTTCAAGGGCTTGTCCCTTGTCACCCGCCGCTTGCTCTAAGTAGGCGAACCGTCGGATGAATTTATCTGTGCTGGCATGTAGTGCATCTTCCGGGTCAACGCCTAACAGCCGCAACACATTGATTGCTGCAAACAGGATATCCCCCGCCTCTTCCACAATGCCGGTGCCCGTTGACATGGCGGTGTTCAACTCGTCACACTCTTCTTGGAGCTTGTCCAAAGCGTCTTTGGCGCCAGGGAAGTCAAATCCCACTTTTTGGGCCTTGCCTTGCACTTTCTCCGCCCGCCAGTTGGCGGGGAGACTTTTCGCTACGGCTTCCATAGACTGGGCCACGGTGGTGTGTTGTTTTTCTTGCCGTTTTAGCTCGTCCCAACTCTCCATGACCTGTTCTGCGTTCTCTGCCGCCCTGTCCCCGAAAATGTGAGGATGGCGGAAGATGAGCTTTTTACAGGTAGCATCGGCCACGTCGTCGATGGTAAACCGCCCCGCCTCTTCCTCAATCTGTGCATGAAAGAGTACCTGAGTGAGCATGTCTCCCAGCTCTTCCCGGAGAAGTTCTGGGTTTTGGGTGTCAATGGCCTCACAGGTCTCATACGCCTCTTCTAACAGATTGCGCCGGATGCTCTCATGCGTCTGTTCCCGATCCCAAGGACAGCCCGTGGGTGAGCGCAAAAGTGCGATAAGCTTTTGCAGGTCTTTCACAGTGTAGGACGTACCACATTGAAAATCTACCATACTTTCCCCCTAGATGCAAGCGTTTCTTTGAATTTTCCTTGGATTTTTTGCAAAAATACTTGAATTTTAGCGTACCCGTAAGAGTTTGGCCAGTTTTTTTCCTTTGGGCAACATGTACATGTCCTCTTTTGTCAAAGCCCGGGTGACGATAATCAGCACCAGATAGACCACCATGGCCAAACCAATGGCTCCTGCCAGAGAGAGGGCCAGGGGCACCCGGGTGGGGACATAGGCAAGCATCCCGAACAGAACGCCGCTAATCAGTCCATAGACCACCCAAGCAGTGGCCGCCATGGCGATGGTGCAAAGCAAGGGGCGGAGCAATATCTTGCGGAAACTGGGTGGTTTGGGGATATAACGTTTTACCAGCACCATGTTCATGATACTGATAATGGCGTAACAGGCCAAGGTGCTGATGGCGGCACCATAGATAGAAATGTTCGGATTTGCCAACAGCACCCAGTTGAGCCCCACGCTAATGGCCCCGCCAACAGGCAGAGTGTACATGGTAAACCGCTGGAACCCATACGCCTGCAACACACAATTGGTGGCTTGGAAAAAGCAGATGAAAAAGGCAGCGGCACCCATCCACGCCATGAGACCCGCACCGTATGCGGCTGCAAATTCGCCGTAATACAGCACATCCATAATCGGCCCCGCCAATACCATAAGTCCCGCCCCGGCGGGGAGTGCAAGCAAACACGCCACCCGGATACCGGACTCGGAGGTGTTCTTGGCCCCTTCGCTGTCCCCTTGGGCGATTGCGGCGGAAATTGCCGGGATCATGGCGATGGCAATGGGGATGATAAACGATGATGGCAGATTAAACTGGGACGTGGTCATGGTAAAGGTGCCGTGTAAGCTTTGTGCCACCTCTTGTGAAAGCCCCGTTGCCGACTGGAGCCGCCGTAAAATGACGGCGTTGTTGATAATATTGATGAGCTGGAACACCGATGCCCCCAAAGTCAGTGGGATGGCGATGTTGCGCAGATTGCGAAAAATCCGGCGATTAGAGTCCGGGGTGTCTAACCCGTCAGGGGTGTGGCGCAGACGGTCTACGTTCCGCTTGGCAAAGAAGAGATACCCTGCGGCAAGGGCCGTCCCTACGGTGACCCCTAAAATCGCCCCCGCTACGGTAATGGGTAGCTGTAGGCCCCAATAGGCAAACAGACCCGCCAGCCCAAGACCCAGCACCAGCCGAATCAATGCCTCAATCACCTGAGACACAGAGGTGGGCACCATATCTGATAGGCCCTGGCAATAGCCCCGATAAGCGGAACTCAGCCCCACAAAAAATACTGCGGGGGACAGGGCCAATATCCCATACGCCGCCGATGGCGAGCCGAAGAAGTCCGCCAACTGTTGATGGAACACAGCCATGATGAGAAAAGACACCAGCCCCAACGTCACAAACGTGTTACGTCCCACCAAAAATACTCGCCGCACTTGGGCGGGCCGGTCTAAGGCATCCGCTGCGGCCACTAGCTTGGATAGGGCCACAGGCAGACCGGCGGTGGAGATGATGAGTAGGAATTGATAAATAGAAAACGTCACTTGGAAAGTGGACATGCCCACGTCTCCCAAAATGTTGCCAATGGGAATCCGATACACGGCCCCGATGACCTTGACAATCGCCACCGCCGCCGCTAATACCGTGGCCCCGTGGAGATAACTTTTTTTGTTTGCGCCGGATTGTGTCATAATGGTTCCTTCCGCAATGGAGATAACAAACGGGTTGATTGACCCGGTTGATAGGGGAATGTCCCTCTATTAGTATAGGTATTATCTTGTCCGGCCAAACAGAACCCTTGGCAGGGAGGGTGGGATTGTAGTATTTTACACCGGATGGGAGAAAATTACAACCCTGTAGATTCGTGTGTGCCCACCCACTAGAAAAAACACTTGACAATTGAGTAAAAATAGCGTACAATGGCGAATTATTACAGCAAAAGAGCAGTGCGGTAAATCGCAAAAGAATCCAACCAAAAAAAGGAGAATCCCGAAATGAAAAATTGTAGAAGTAGACGTTATCTCGCCCTGTTGTTGAGTGTGGTTATGGTGATTGGTTTGATTGCCTTGCCCGGTACTGCGACAGAGCCAGAGGGAATTGCACCGGCGGACGGGGTCACGGGCCCTGATTTACGCAATGAGATGGCGGGGGCGGCACCTTTGTACGCTGTGCCGGATTGGGATGATATTGTATCGGTTATCGTAGAGCTTGCCTCGCCCACCACCGTGGATTTGGGTTTGGTGGACATGACCTTACCTGCGGACAGTGAGTTGGGCCAGGCTCTGAATGAACAGGCTGCTGCCCATCGGCTAGAGATGTTAGAAGAGCAAAACGAGGTGCAAGCACAGATTGCGGCACTCTATGCCGATGCGCTGTTCCGCTATAGCTACACGAACCTCATCAACGGCTTTGCCGCACGGATTCCACTGGGATTGATAGAGGCGGTGCAAGAGATTGACGGTGTGTTGGCGGTACATATTAGCCAAGAGACGGCACTTCCCCTCAATGCGTTGGAAGAAGATCCGTACAGCGGCCAGTTTGGCTGGGTGGAAGAAGAGTTTGAGTTAACATTCATTGACTTAAACGACATGGACAAAGACGAATATCTGGCGTTGATGGACGAGCTGGACATTCCGACAGAATTGCCGGAATTTGCGGGGATTATGCCCCTCAGCGACAACCAGTCTTGGGATGTCATGGGCGCACATGAGGCTTGGGACTTGGGCTTTACCGGTGCCGGTCGTGTGGCCGCTGTGCTGGATACCATGGTGCTGGATACCCACATGATTTTCTCTTACATGGATCCTGTTGTCGCCGCAGAAGAGCCTGCCGGGTTCATCAGCCGGGACGGAATCATGCAGACGGTGTATGACAACCAAGATACCCTCAACTTCTTTACATACGGCTGGGACAGTTGGTTCCACTGGCGTGACCCCGCCGAAGTAGGATTCTATGACCCCGGTGTGCGGCAAAGGTTGTTAGAAGGTGCTTTTTGGCGGTCAGATAAAGTGCCCTTTAATATGAGTTATTTTTACGGTACTTATGAGATGACCGTACCGGCACACAACCACGGCACCCACGTTGCTGGTTCCATCTTAGGAAACCCCGGCCCCAATATGATTAACGGCCATTTAGGGCTTGCCCATGATGCACAGTTGTTGGGCGTCAGCACCTACGGTGCCCATGCCACACGGACGGCCACCGGGCAGTTGGGCAGTGACCCGAACTTGCAAGAGACCGATGAAGGTGCCTTTGCGGCCATTGAGGATGCCATTACGTTGGGCACCCACTCGTTTAATATGAGTTTCGGATCGAACCACGGATTTAGTACCCAGCATCAGGTTTTGGCCCGTTCCGGCTATCAGGCCGCCCTCAACCGGGCCCAAGAGTTGGGGATTGTGACGACGATTTCTGCCGGAAATTCTAACCGTACCTCCCAGCAAAATACATTGGTGGGTACGCGGACAGCAAATTTCCCCAACCATGGCGCAATTGGGTTCCCCTCGTCTTTGTTTGCCCCCATGAGTGTGGCGGCGGCCATTGCATCAGGGAGCACCAGAATCAGCTTCAACCTGACCAATATGCAGTTTGAAACTGCGACAGGAGCTCCGGTCATTGAGTCTGTGGTCAACCTTGACCACACTTATCGGAACCCGCCGTTAGAAGTGCGGGACAACAACCCTATTGTATTCGGCATCCAGTTCCAAGATGAAGAGTTTGCGGTTGTGGACATCGGGTTTGGTACTGCCGCCGAGATTACAGCAGCCGGGCCGTTGACAGGCCGGGTGGCCTTAATCACTGTCAGTGACGACCTAATCGGGGCACAACAGAGAGCCGCTGCTGCCGGTGCAGTCGCCGCAGTCATTGCAAATGACGAGGATCGGATTGTGGTATTAACTCCTGCCGCAACCGGTGCCACCGATGATATCCACCGTGGGCAAGTTGCAATCCATGTAGACAATCGGATTTATGACATGAGCAAGCTTCCTGTACTGGGCTTGTTCCGCTCCAGCCATGCGGATGCAATCCGCACAGCCCTAGCAGCCGGCCCGGTTACAGTTAGCTTTGGCAGTCGGACAGCGACCCATCCGCCCTCCGGCACAACTGCGTTCCAAGACAACGGCCCCGCCACGTTTACCTCTTGGGGAATCACCGATGCCCTGCGGCTCACGCCGGATATTATGGCGCCCGGTGTCAATGTCTATTCAGGTAGTCTCAACTCACAAAACCCTCTGGGTGCTCCGAACGGCAATGCGTTGTTCACGACTATGAGCGGGACATCCATGTCTTCGCCCAATGCCAACGGCGGATTGCTGCTGATTCAACAATCTGTGATTGAGCGAATTGAGTCCGGCGTGTTTGGACACATTGAAAATGGCACAATCGAATTTTCCGAGCTAGTCAACCAATTGGCAGGTAGTACTGCTACGGTGTATGAGGTCAATCCTTCGGTGAACAACAGCAACCCCGGTCGGTACTTCTCGCCGCGCCGTCAAGGCTCCGGAATGCTCCATGTGGGCCGTGCGGTACAGAGTAACGTGGTGCTCCACAGCGGGATTGACTATAACCCCTTCACCGGGGAGTCCCAGCGGAACAAAGTAGAGCTGTTTGACAACTTAGGCGATCAATTTGAATTTGAGTTTGTGTTAGACAACTTCAACGATGCCCCACGCTCTTTTGACGTATCAGCGGTGTTGCAGACAGACCAATATGTAACCCCTGCCCCCGGCGCACCCGCCGGAAGTGACCGTCCGGGTCTGCCGCTGGGTAACACTTCTACCGGTGGGGAAATCATGCCGTTGCCGGATGCCATCATGACCGTAGCAAACGTGAACGGCGACGCCGTAATTGCTGGAACTCCGGCGGCAAATATCAATCGGTATGCAGAGAATATTGGTACCACTCGGGTGGTCGTTCCGGCCAACTCTTCTACCGTAGTAACCATTGCGGTAGATGCCAGAGGTGTGGATTTTGAACGCTTAGATGCGATTTTCACCAACGGTATGTTCTTAGAAGGTTTTATCTGGTTTACAGCCGCTGGCGCAACTCCAGATTTTGAAAGTGTCAACATTCCATTCTTGGGCTTCCGTGGTTGCTGGCTTTCTATTCCGGTGTTTGATTTTGCCAATATCTATGACGATATCGACGGTCTAACGCCCAACGACCTAGAGCATCCCATGTACCGCAAAGCGGCCATCCACACCACTGTCCCCGGTGCAGTAGAGCGGGTGACAGAGGGCGTAGATTACAGATATACCTATGTACCCAGAGAGGTTGTCGCTGGTGTCAATCAGTTTACTGGCACCGACTGGGGCGGATATGCACTGTTCCATCGTGCCGCAACCGGCGCAAACGCCAGACCCGGTGCCGTGGGCGGCCCGACCATGGGGCAAACAACCACTCACGGGAACAACCGCTTCCTTGCGGCGAGAGCCTACTTCAACACCATGCGGACAGGCGGACACATCCAAGGTGACTTCATTGCCTTCTCACCGGATGGTGACGGCTATGCGGATATGATTTATGCAAACTTGAATCTATTGCGTAACGTCAAGGCGGCGGCAGTTGTCATCCGGGATGCCGATGGTGAAATTGTCAACATCTTAGGCCCGGAGTATGACCTGATGCAGATTCTGTCCGGCTATGACCACGGACACCGCCACTGGATTCCGCTACACGGTGGCCGGTTCCACAGAGACGCTGGTTGGGATGGAACGGACTTTGACGGCAACATCGTGCCGGACGGTCTCTATACATACGAAATTCGCGCCATGGTAGAGTTTGAGTTCTTGGCTCTCCTTGACGAGGTGCAAGCTGACCTCACCACAAACACAGTGGGGGCCTACATGGTGCCGGAAGATGTGCTGATTGACGCACTGCTCAACTCACCCACCGTGCAATACACCTATTTCCCGGTTTGGGTGGACGTGGCAGAACCCTTTATGGAAGTGGGCCCCCTGCGCCATAACACGTTGCGGGTCACAGCGACAGACCCCGGCGGGATTCAAGCCTTGGGCGTGTTCCATGATGGGGATTTGGTGGATATGGTATTGGTAAACGCCGCATCCATCACCCACACCTTTGACCTAAACGCTGTAGTCGGCTTAAACCCGGCGAACATTGTCGTCCAAGCAGTGGACTTTGCCCTCAATCTAGCGTCTGTGGGCGTTGCTGAGACCAACTATGTCACAGCCACGTTCCTGTGGAATGACGAACAGGAAGAGGAAGTCTTTGCCACAATCAATGTGCTCACAGGGGAGACGCTGACCGCTCCGGCGGCCCCGGTTCGTGCAGGATATACCTTTATCCACTGGACCCTAGATACTGGGGTGGACACACCATTTGACTTTACCACCGGACTGACAGAGAATGTGCGGCTCTATGCAGTGTGGACGGCAGTGCCGGTAGACACAACTGATTTGGAAGCGGCGATTGCAGACGCAAGGGAGCTTGACGAAGCCGACTACACCCCAGAAAGTTGGGCGGCCCTTGTAACAGCGAGAGATGCCGCAGAATATGCACTGGAAACTGCCACAAATCAAGGCGCAATAGATGCGGCAACCGCAGCCCTCCAAGCGGCGATAGATGCCCTAGTAAGCCGTGATCCGGTAGACACAACTGATTTGGAAACGGCGATTGCGGACGCAAGGGAGCTTGACGAAGCCGACTACACCCCAGAAAGTTGGGCGGCCCTTGTGACAGCGAGAGATGCCGCAGAAGATGCACTGGAAACTGCCACAAATCAAGGCGCAATAGATGCGGCAACCGCAGCCCTCCAAGCGGCGATGGATGCCCTAGTAAACCGTGAACCGGTAGACCCGGAACCTGAGTTCCACCCGGCGTACATGTTCGGCAACGAGCGAGGCTACTTCATGCCGACTGCGCAAATCACGCGAGCGCAGGTAGCGACGATTTTGGCGAGAACGCAGCTGTTAGACTTTGAGCAAGGCGTACAACGTCTGCCGGAGGGTATGGATAGCTTTGATGCCTTCGAGGACGTAGCCCCGAACAACTGGTTCTACTTCTATGTGGCTTGGGCCTTTGATGCAGAATTAGTAGAAGGGTACAGGGGCCGGTTTAGACCGAATGACCCTGTAACGAGACAAGAACTGGCCGCAATGCTGGCCCGTACCATTGTGGACGAAGTTGAGATAGGCGAGACGACCTTCCCTGATAGAGGGGATATCGGTAGCTGGGCGACCGACTATGTGTACATGGTATTCGATGCAGGTTGGATGGTTGGCGACACTGCGGGCAATTTCCGTCCCCGTGCGAACATCATGCGCGCCGAGGTAGCAACCGCAGTGAACCGGATGTTAGAACGTGTAGATAGCCGAGGTGTCTTAGACGTCTTAGACGAAGCGGATGCAGTGAATAAAACCAATGCCCGTATTTTCCCGGATGTAACACAGGCAAATTGGTTCTTCGCACCGGTGCTCGGTGCGGCAAACGACCACTATTTGCGCAGAGATGATGATGGGGTAATTAGTTGGAAGTATGTCCATATCCAACAATAGCCGCTATCAGACAGACCGGCGCAACTGAACCTAGACCAAACCTACAGGCCCGGCGCAAATGCGCCAGGCCTGTAGGTTTGGTTCCATATGTGTATGCCTCTCTACTTCGTTTTCCAGTTCTGATACAGCCCCATAATCCGGGCAAACTTGTTCCCGCCCTTGGCCATTTCGGCTAGAATAATCTTCTCCAAGCCGACCAGCACTTGTTCTGTGGTGTTGACATCTATACCGGCGGCATGGCCGACCAGTCGGTTGATTTCATCCCTCGTCATACTGATTCCTCCTTGACTATATATATGTTTCGAATCAGTCAGTTACGACTTGGATTTCATCCCCCGGTTGGACGGTTCCGCCTGTCAGTACTCGGACAAAGGCACCCTCTCGCGGCATGATACAGTCGCCTGTGGTTTGGTGGATGGCACAGCCGTGGTTGTGGCAGTCTTTGCCGACTTGGGTGAGTTCGCAAAGGGTGGGGCCGATTTGGAGTTTTGTCCCCACAGGCAAGGTGTGGAGAGTGAGGCCAGCGGTAACGATATTTTCTGCAAATGCACCGGGTTGTAGTGCCGGGATTTGGTGACGGAGCCGGGCGATGCTCTCATTGGCAAGCAAACTTACCTGACGTGGGCCGGGTCCGGCGTGGGCGTCCCCTTTTATGCCATGGTTTGAAATCAGGGTGACGGTGGAGACAGGATATTTGGGGGTTCCTGTTTCTTTGCTGATATTCACCGACACCACTCGGCCTGTGGCACAGTTTTGGGCAACACCTTGCAGAATCTCTAATCCATGGGCCAGAGCAGGAAGGACGGTCTGTACATGTTCCACCGCCGCCTGCGGATTGCCGGGGAGATTGATAATCAAACTCTGCCCCCGAAGTCCCGCTTGGGCGCGGGACAGCATGGCCCGGGGTGTGATGGAAAGACTGGCTGCCCGCATAGCCTCCGGAATGCCAGGCGCTAGGCGGTGACAGACGGCTAAGGTTGCCTCCGGCGTAACATCTCGGGGTGAAAACCCGGTGCCGCCGGTGGTGAGGACGAAAGGGATTTTGAGCGTGTCTGTACAGTGAATCAGGGCCGCTTCGATGTCCCTTTGCTCATCGGGCAAAACAGCCTGATACGCAACGGTATAGCCCGCCTCGGCAAGCAGGGCCGCCACTGCGGGGCCGCTTTGATCTGCTCGGTATCCTGCTGATGCCCGGTCACTGATAGTAAGAACAGCGGCGTTAGTCATCTGCACCCTCCTGCCGATAATCGGACTTGCCGCCGGTTTTTTCCACTAAGTGAATCCCGGTGATTTCCATATCTTTTTGGGCAGACTTTACCATGTCGTAGATGGTGAGGGCCGCCACGCTGACTGCCGTCAGTGCCTCCATCTCTACCCCCGTGACACCGATACAGCGGACGGTTGCCTCAATATGGACGGCGGGCGGAGTCTCTTGAGGCCGGAAGGAAATGTCCACCCCGGTCAGGGCCAATGGATGGCAGAGGGGGATAAGTTCCCATGTGCGCTTGGCGGCTTGGATGCCCGCAACTTGGGCCACGGCGAACACATCGCCCTTTGTTGTGCCGCCTGTTTGAATCAGGTGCAGGGTATCTGGGGTCATGGTGATGGTGGCACAAGCTGTGGCCGCCCGATGGGTGGCGGTTTTTTCGCCTACGTCTACCATGTTCGGTTGCCCGGCATTGTTAAAATGGGTGAGTTCCATGGTAATCTAGCCTCCAATTTGATGCATATTGCGCCCGGCCCTGCTGGGTCGGTGGGATGTCATGGTGTGCCCCGCTGGCTTAGAGAGGATGCCTTGCCTGAGGGCCGCCACCAGTCCTTCGCCTGTGAGGCCCCGGAGAGAAGTCTCCACCTCGTGGTGAAGGCAGGGCTTTACATTACCGTCCGCCGTTACACGAATCCGATTGCACTGGCCGCAAAAATGGCGGCTCATGGGGCGAATCAGCCCCACTTTGCCCACGGCATTCGGCAATTGGTATACACGGGCGACACCTTGCAGGCGACCGGGGACAGGGGTCAGTTCCGGACAAGCGTGCAATACAGCATCACTGCTGACGAGCCGCTCTGTAACAAATGCGGTACTTTCGCCTATGGGCATGAGTTCGATAAATCGGACAATGATAGGCCGATGCTTGGTCAGGGCCACGAAGTCTGGGATTTTATCCTCGTTTATCCCGCCCATGAGTACAACATTTAGCTTCATGGGTACCAGCCCCGCACGCTCGGCGGCATCTAGCCCACGGAGTACGGCGGCCAAATCACCGCCCCCGGTGAGGGCAAAAAATTGCGCAGGGGCAAGGCTGTCCAAGCTCACATTGACCCGCATCAGCCCCGCCTGACGCAAGGATGCGGCCATATCTGCCAAAAGTAGGCCATTAGTGGTCATCGCCAACTCCTCCACGCCCGGCAGGGCGGCTAGGCGGCGGGTAATCTCTAACACATCCGACCGGAGCAACGGCTCGCCGCCGGTAATCCGGAGCTTGGTGAGGCCAAGGCGCACCCCAGCCGCCCCAATGGCTTCCAATTCCGCCGGGGTGAGAAGAGTGCCGCTATGAGTGCTATGGCCCTCCGGCCTACAATAGCGACAGTTGAGGTTACACTGGTCGGTGACGGAGAGACGCAGATATTGAATGCTCCGGCCTTGGTGGTCTTTCATGACAGCTCCTGTGGGTGTGGATGGGGACTGGTTCATCGCTCTTCTCGTAGAGTAAAATAAGAGCTGACTATAGTATACCATAGTCAGCCCAGCATGTCGAAAATGCATTTCTATCGAATTTTTTGCATAGGGTCAAGATACCTTCTCGCTTGGCACTCTCCTATTGCTCTACATGATCTCCCGGATACTCCAGCCCAGCAAGCTCTTCCTCTGTCAAGAAGAGCATCGGATGCTCGGCACGTTCAAACAGGACAATCACCGTCTCTGGTGTCGTCTGTGCGGGGATAGAGCGAGTCGAAATATCATACACAACAACCATAGCGCGATGTGCAAGCGTCTCGGCACTCGGCTCATAAAACGCTGTGCCGTCTTGTAGGAGAATTACCGTGTCCTCACCAAGGTTGATTTGTAGCGTGCCATCATAACTGACGAGCGCTTCGTCAAAACGATCAACCATGACGCCATGGTCACGATCTGTCAGCGCAACTGCGCCAAGCTGGGGCGGATAAATCATAGCGGTCAGGAGTGAGGTGTCGTAAAAGCCGGTGACTTCTGCACCTACTTCCAGCTCCCCGTCCATGACAAGTACAGTTTCTGGGCCAACGATGAAGTTTGTGCTGGTGGTTTCGTTTGCTACGTTGACTAAAACCGTGTCTTCAGTCCCGCCGTAAAAGGGGCTGATTTCTGTGATTGTGCCAGTAAAACTCATAAATGCTGGTGTTTCTGGCAAGGGTTCTTCTTGAGTATCTGTATCTGTTGTCTCGGGCGGTTCTGTGGCCACTGGGGCGGGGGTTACGTGAGGTTCTCTGGGGCCTTCCGCTCTGCACCCTGCAAAGGCAAACAGGAACATGACGGCGGCGAGCAGTAAAATGATTCTTTTCATACTATCGTCTCCTCGTTTTGTTTGTATACTATTAAGACGTAAAATTTTTGATTTTGTTCCGCAGTGCCGCAGAGCTGTCTGGCGAGGCGGATGGTTACGGGAGTAATTGCGTTGTCCCCGCAATCAACGCCAGCTTTCCCCGCCGGGAGAGCCGCTTAATCACATACTCCCGCTGCATTGCGGCAGTTTTATCCGGGAGTGTTTCCTGATAGACCAGCACCGACGGGCCACGGCCTCTGGTATATTTTGCACCTTGGCCCCTGTTATGGGCCTCCAACCGGGCCGCTACATCTGTGGTCCAACCGGTATACAAGGTGCCGTCAGCACAGCGGAGGATATAGACAAAATACCCTGTCATGACGGCTCGTCCACCAAAAGTGCAACCACTTGGCCGTAAATCTGCTCGGCTTGTTTGGTAAATGCCTCCACCATGGCGGTGGCTTGGGTGTCGTTGGCGGCGTAGATATTCATGCTTAAAATCTCGCCCAGGCCGTCACTGAGGGACAGGGCCACAGTGAGTCCGCCGCCGAGGCGGTTCTCTTTTTCCGCTTTTACCATGGCGTTGCGGCGTTGAATTTTCACTAGGGCCGCCGTCTTTTTTTCTGCCCGACGACGGACGGAGTAGGGAACACGGCTCTCTGCTACTTGTCCGTTTCGCAAGCCCTTGTCCGTAATAGAAAGGCGGCCGTCTGTCTCTGTAATATGCCCCGTGTTGAGCAACTCGGCCACGCATTCGGAAAAGTCGAAATAGCCAATCCCTGCATCCACAAAAGTCAGGTCGGTAAGGGTGTCTATATCCACCGGTTCACCCAGTCTGCCTAGAATAAACAGGATTAAAATTTTGATATCTAATTTTTCGTGGATGAATCCATGTTCCATTGCACTGCTCCCTATAGGTGGTCGGAAAGTGTAATTTTATTATAATACACTTTTCAGTTTTGGTAAAGCAGTTGACACGAAAAAGGTAGAATGTTAGAATGGAGGCTATGAAAACAGAGAAAAAAGGAGTTTATCATGACATTAAAACGACTTGGGGCCTTTGCCCTGCTGGTTTTGAGCCTGTTCCTAGTGGCTTGTAGCGGCGCAGAAGAGCCGGAGCCGGAACCCACACTGGAACCCACACCGACCCCGGTAGTAGTAGAAACCCCAGAACCGACTCCAGAGCCTGTCATTGACACTCGGTACCGCAACCCATTGACTGGTGAACTCACAGAGACGGACATCAGCCAGTACCGTCCCTTTGCGGTGACGATTAATAATCTGCAACCGGCCCTGCCGCAGCACGGACTTTCTCAGGCAGAGATTATCTATGAATTTCCGGTAGAGGGCGGAATCACTCGTCTATTGGCCCTGTTTCAAGATATAGAAGGGATTGGCGAGATTGGCCCAGTTCGTAGCGCACGACTCTATTTCTTAGATGCGATACAAGCCCATGATGCCATCTATGTCCATGCCGGAGGCAGTCCTGATGGCATTGAGGGTATCTGGAGTCGCGGCGTGTCCAGCATTGACGGTGTAGGCGGTAGTGGCAGAGAGTTTTTCAGGTGTCCAGAGCGCCGCCAGCGGGTCGCCATGGAACACACCATGATGACCACGGATGAACTGCTATTAGAAAACGTGGAGCGTTATCCCTTCCGCCGTGAGCATGAGACCGGCTTCACCAGCGGCTTTGCCTTTGTAGAGGATGGCACCCCCGAGGGTGGCACCAGCGCACAAGAGGTATCGGTTCGGTTTTCTGATCAAAAGACCGGCGAGTTCGAGTTTGATACGACTACAGGACGATATCTGGTCAGCCAATACGGCGCACCCCACATGGATGGCGCTGTGGAAGAGCAACTTTCTGTGACAAATGTGCTGGTTCTGTTTGCTAGCTTCCGTGTCATGGATACGGACGCTAGACTGATGGTAGACCTCAATCTGGGCGGCGAGGGATATTTCTTCTCCGGCGGCCAAGGTATCCCCATCCGCTGGAGTAAAGGCGGTTATGATGCACCGTTTGTGTTTACATTAGAGGACGGGCTTCCGTTGGAGCTTGGCATCGGACAGAGTTATATCAATATTGTCAATAGCAATATGGGTAGCGTTACATTTCGTTAAAGATAATAGGGAACCGCCTTTGGGAGCAAATGCTCTCAAGGGCGGTTTTTTGGCTGGTTTTTTGTGTGCTTTAATGGTCAGTGCAGACTTGGATACCTGCTTAGCTGCCGCGTTGCCAGCCGTCATTTAAGTCCGAATCAGAAGTCCAAAACGAAAATGGATATGACCAATATCTTCTGCTGTTAATAAGCCCAATTCATATGCACTTGGCAAAATAATACTGAAACCACCTCCTTTTCCCGATAGAGTATAAAACGCACCCTCATTCCAAACCAATATACATTCATTAGTCGGATAGAAAAATATATGGCCGGCAACTTCTTCTTCCCATGCAACATCTAGGACGCCCAGGCCAAGATATAGAGCGACACTGCCGTTATATGTCCCCAAATAGGACTCAATCCGAATTTTGTCGAGGTTATCGTTAAAGACGGTTTGAAAATCCTGTCTTATCCTTGTCTCCAGTTCTGGACACAACGGCTCTAGTTCATCCGAATGCGTAAAATGTTCAACAAACAGACAACACGCTTGGGGCAATACTTACTTGAACGCATAAAAACCACTCCCTTACTTGTAATGTATTATAGACCATACTACTATATCATCTAAACATCTACAAAGTCAACAATTTTTTTAAAATATATCCATTTATTTTCGGCGTTTTCGTTATTCATGCTTCAAGTATGGTGAGCAACTGAACATTTAACTGTGGCAATGTGAGTTTTATAGATGCGTTTGATTAGTAAAGCGACAAGCAATTAGTACGTAGCAAAAAACAAGGTACGAATACTTTTCGTACCTTGCCTATAGAGGTTTTGATAGTTGTAGGTTAACTCCTATTTTCGAGGCTGTATTTTTCTGTTGTACATTGTATAGCGATATCAAAGAAGCAAAAGAAACATAGGGGCTGCGCCCCTATGTACCCGCAAGGTCAAGGGCAAAGGTAGAGGTTATTCTCCGCACTGGCGACAATGCTCACCTACCAGAAGTCCGGGCACCACCGCCCTTGACCATTGGAGTTCCGAGTACTATTACATCCGGCTAGAGGGCTTTGACACCAGTACGGAGTATAAGGTGCAAAACCGTCGTCACTCTGCCCTTGACCTTAGCGGGTACACAGGGGCGCAGCCCTTGTGTTTCTTTTGCTTCTTTGCGAAACGGCAAAGAAGGCCTGTCCGGCAGGACATAACAAGCTCTTGGCTTGTGCCAAGAAACCCTCGACGGCAACGCCGAAAGGAAGAAGGTCAAGGGCACAGGACACACAAGGACACATCCCCCCCCACAAGAGTACAAAACAATAAAAAAACAGACGCACCCCCATGAGTGCGCCTGCCACATACCAACTTGCTTACACCTTACTTCCCTAACCCCGCCAATGTCTTGCGAACAATGGCATCAGCGTCCAAACCGTACTTTTGAAACAGCTTCCCATAATCACCGGTCTCGGCATGGGTGTCATTCAACCCCACAAAGGCCTGTTTCACAGACGCGCCAGCTTCCGTCAACACTTCCGCTACTGCGCCACCGAGGCCGCCGACGATGCTGTGCTCTTCTGCGGTGACGATGAACTTGGTCTTCGCAGCACTGTCTAAAATCAACTCTTTGTCAATGGGTTTGATGCTGAACATATCCACCACCCGCACATTAACCCCTTGTCCCGCTAAGATTTCTGCCGCTTTGACGGCCTCGTGCAAAACAATACCACAGGAGATAATGGTGGCATCTGTTCCCTCACGAAGAATCTTGCCCTTGCCGACTTCAAACTTCTCGTCGGGAGCGTATAAGTCCGGCACAGACCCTCTGGAAAGGCGAATATACATGGGTGCCTCTACCTCAATAGCGTTTTTAGTGAGCCATCTGGCATTGCTGGCATCAGATGCCGCAAACACTTGGAAGTTGGGCAGGGCCCGCATGATTGCAATGTCCTCTAACGTATGATGGGTGGGGCCGTCATACGCATCCGACAGACCGGTATATGCGCCCATGAATTTCATGTTCAAATTGGAGTACGAGCCATAAGCCCGCGCTCCGATTAGGCCCATGGTAACCAAAAAGGCCGCAAAGGTGTTAATAAACGGAATCTTACCTTCTGACGCCATCCCGGCGGCTACACCTACCATGTTGGCCTCGGCAATCCCTAGGTTAAAAAATCGCTCTGGATATTTTTTCCCGAAAATACCGGACTTGGTAGAACCGGATAAATCCGCATCTAATACCACAATGCGGGGATTATCTGCCCCGAACTCGACTAAGGCTTCCCCGTATGCTTCCCGAATTGTTTTCGCCATTATGCCTTCCCTCCTAATTCACGCATGGCCTCATCAAAATGCTCTTTCCCGATGGGTGCGCCATGCCACGCACTCTTGCCCTCCATGAAGGACACGCCTTTGCCTTTTACCGTGTTTGCCAAAATGGCCACAGGCTTTCCTTTTATGGTTTTTGCTTTCTCAATGGTGTCAAAAATGTTTGCGATATCATGACCGTCACAGGTCAGCACTTCACAGCCAAAGGCCGCAAATTTTGCGCCGATGTCACCCATGGGCATAATATCTTCACAGGTGCCGTCTAATTGGACGCCATTTTGATCCACGATAGTAATCAGGTTGTCTAGTTTAAATTTAGATGCGCTCATAAGCGCCTCCCAAACCGTACCTTCATTGAGCTCCCCATCGCCCACAATTGCATAGACCATGGCCGGATTTTTGTCTAACTTCAACGACATGGCCATTCCCACCGCCGCAGACAAGCCGGTGCCTAATGGCCCGGTGGACACCTCAACTCCCGGTGTCGTCTTGCTGCAAGGATGCCCTTGCAGGATGGAGTTGATTTGGCGTAATGTTTTGAGTTCTTCTTTCGGGAAAAAACCCTTCTCTGCTAACATAAAGTACAGCATAGGCGCCGCATGGCCTTTGGTCAGGACGATTCTGTCCCGCCCTTCCCATTTCGGATTCTTCGGATCCACGTTGCCGATACCGAAGTATAGCGTGGCCAAAATTTCACATACGGACAACGATCCGCCGGGGTGCCCGGTTTGGATACTGTGCAACAGCTTGATCAGGTCAAGCCGCATCTGTCCGCACATATCCTTTATCTCGGCAAGTTTTGTTTCTGGAATGCTTGGCATAATTCACTCTCCTATGTCCTTTAATCTGCGTTTGGTGCAGTCCAAAATAAAGTATACCATTTTTCCCAGACAATTACAACGCTTTTTCTTTCTATGTCGTTGCGACAATGTATTGGTTTGGAGAGATCGCTCTAATCCCGGCGACTCTGGGCGACTTTGCACGTTTTTCCGGCTCTCATGGCGAAAAATGTGTTATGTCACCTAATGTACCAAAAAATATTTACAGAAAAATTCGTTTGCGCTCTTCCTATTTTTTGACGAAATAAGAAAGTGTTGTGCATTTACCAATAGGAACCCGATGTGGAAAACTATGTGGATAATGTGGTTAACTATTTGTAGTACCTGTTCATACCCAAAATTATGGTAACGTTTTTCATTTTTCCTTTGTCGAAAAAATCGAATTTTATAGGAAAAATAGCGAAAAAACCTGTCACAGATTTGTCTGATATCACAATTGACTTTTCACTGGTGAAAGCATCAAGTCGAATATCAAACAGTATAGATTTACCCTTCGGCCCAATGGGTGAGGGTGACTACAAAAAGTAGTCACCCTCACCCATTGACAGACGGAGCCAAGTGTGGTATGTTCTCCAAACGGTGGTTCGGTTCGGGCCACCTGTTTTATCATTTGCTGCTGTGGCTCAATGGTAGAGCACGTCACTCGTAATGACGGGGTTGTCAGTTCGATTCTGACCAGCAGCACCACGAAAACGAAGCTCTGTAGTTCCAGAAACTACAGAGCTTCGTTTTTGCTGTGTGGCATTTCTATTCATGAAAAGAGGGTCGCAAAATTCCCCGAATGCGAATACTCTCCCTTACAAAGGCCGAAATCCAAACACCAAAATCCCACCTTACCGTCTTGACAAACTTAACTCTTTGTTATAAAGTAAAGGTTGTAACAAAATTTAGTAATCTGGGGATGCTATATCCAAGAGCTAATTTCAGAATAAATAGGAGAAAAGTTATGTCAAGATTCGTTTATGCAGATAATGCCGCCACCACGAAGATGTCACCTGTGGCACGCAAGGCGATGTTGCCTTGGCTGGAAGACGGGTACGGTAACCCTTCTGCTGTCTACCGCATCGGGCGGGACGCGCGGCGGGCCTTAGATGGGGCAAGAGACCAAGTGGCCCGTGCCATCGGGGCAAAAACCGAAGAGATTTTTTTCACCGGCAGCGGTACAGAGTCCAACAACTGGGTTCTCCGCGGGATTTGTGAGCGTTTACAGGGCAAGGGCAAGCACATCATCACCACCATGATTGAGCACCACGCTATCAGCCGCACGCTAGAAGACTTGGAAAAACAGGGCTTTGAGGTAACCGTGTTGCCGGTAGACAAATACGGCATGGTATCCCCCCATGTGGTGCGGGCGGCCATTCGGCCGGACACTATCTTAATCACCATTATGTTCGCCAACAATGAGATTGGCACCATCCAGCCCATTGCGGCCATTGGCGACATTGCCAGAGAACGGGGTGTACTGTTCCACACGGATGCGGTACAGGCCGTGGGCCATGTCCCCATTGATGTAGAATTGCTCAAGATCGACCTGCTCAGTCTGTCCGCCCATAAGTTTCGTGGGCCAAGGGGCGTGGGTGCCTTGTATGTAAAAAAAGGCGTGAAATTACCCGCCTTCATCACCGGCGGCGGACAGGAAAAAGGCCACCGGGCAGGGACAGAAAATGTAGCCGGAATTGTTGGCATGGCGATGGCCTTAGAGGACGCTGTCCAGAGTATGGAACAAAATCTACTCTATGTCACCGAGCTACGGGACAAGCTGATTGCAGGGATGCTGCAACTCCCTGCTGTAAGCCTCACCGGCCACCCAGAAATCCGTCTGCCGGGCATCGCCAGCTTCGCTATCGCATGTATTGAGGGTGAGGCACTGATTTTAATGCTAGATGCCGCCGGGATTGCCGCATCTTCCGGTTCGGCCTGTTCATCAGGGTCATTGGATCCGTCCCATGTCCTACTCTCTATCGGGTTGACGCATGAGAGTGCCCACGGGTCTGTGCGCCTCAGCTTAGGGGAAGAGACCACGGAGGCGGACGTGGACTATATCTTGGAGCAAATCCCCCCCATTGTAGAAAAGCTCCGGGCCATGTCGCCCCTATGGGAAGAGCGGGTGGACGCATGACAGAGCTGCAACAAGAAATTCGGCGCTTGGCAGAGGCCACAGACGCTCTCATTCTCGCCCATTACTACCAGACCTTAGACGTGCAGGACATCGCTGATGTGGTGGGGGACTCTTACGAGATGGCAAAACAGGCCAGAAGTGCAGAAGCATCCACCATCGTGGTCTGCGGGGTTCACTTCATGGCGGAGAGTGCCAAGATTTTAAGCCCGGAGAAAACCATTTTACTCCCCGCTCCGGACGCCGGGTGCCCCATGGCGGACATGGTGGAGGCGGAGGATGTGTTGGCGTTGCGGGCCAAGTACCCAAGTGCCAAAGTCATGTGCTATGTGAACTCTTCCGCCGCCGTGAAAGCGGTATCGGATGTGTGTTGCACCTCCTCCTCGGCGGTGCGGATTGCCGAAAAGTTAGACACAGACGAGATTATCTTCGTACCGGACCGAAACCTAGGCCGTTATGTGGCAGAACAGGTGCCGGGCAAGCAGTTTTACTTCCACCCCGGCTTTTGTCCCATCCACGACCGGGTATCGGCAGAGCAGGTGAAACAGGCAAAAGCGCGCTATCCCAATGCTCTCTTCATCGCCCATCCTGAGTGTCGGGAGGAAGTACTGGCCTTGGCCGATTTCATCGGCAGTACCGCCCAAATGATTCAATTCACCAGAAAGACCGATGCCGCCGAGATGATTATCGGCACTGAAATCGGCGTATTGGAACTGCTCCAACGAGAACTACCTCAAAAGAAAATCTTGTCCGTCTCGGCAAGCTTTGTCTGTCCCAACATGAAGAAAACCACCCTGCGAGACATCTATGAGTCCCTCGCCACAGGCGTTCATGAAATGCGCCTAGACGAGAGTGAGCGACAGTTGGCATACGCCAGCTTAGAACGTATGATTGAGTTATAGTAATAGGAAGGAAGAATACAACCATGTACTCAGAAAAAGTAATGGATCACTTCGCCAACCCCCGCAATGTAGGTGAGGTTCCCAACGCTAACGCCATCGGCGAAGTCGGTAACGCCAAGTGCGGCGATATTATGAAAGTCTATATGCGGATTGAAGACAACATCATCCAAGAGGTAGGCTTCAAAACCTTCGGTTGCGGTGCCGCCATCGCCACCTCGTCCATCTCTACAGAAATGGTAAAAGGCAAGACCATCGAAGAGGCCCTGCAACTCTCTAACCGTGCGGTGACAGAGGCCTTAGACGGCTTGCCCCAAGATAAAATACATTGCTCTGTACTGGCAGAGAGCGCCATTCGCTCTGCCATCGGCGATTACTACAAGCGGCAAGGCATCGACCCAGAGCCGATTCTCGGCTGTGCCAAAGATTGCGGCGGCGGATGCCATCACCATTAAGCGGACATAAGGATAAGCCCCGCCTCAATGAGGCGGGGCTTTAGATTTTTTTTGGAGAAGATACTTTGATTGCTCACTACTCTTCTGTCTCTGTCGGCTCCGCTTCCGGCGGGTCCGCTGCTATGGCAATGTCTAAATATTCCTGGAAATCAAGCCCAATCTGCAACCCAAGTTGTTCTAATACCTCGCTCCCATGGGGCGTCATGTTTTCTAAAATCACCACGATCCGTAAAAACAAGGCCATCTCTGTACCCTCTAAATTTTGGAGTACATAGATGTGTACTGTGCGGCCCACTAAGTTATCATCGAAGTGTAGACTTGTGGCAGCAGCGGTGTCTTGTGCGTTGAGCCGCATAGCGGTCTGGTGGAAGTTTTCTGCATCATGGTCTAGTTCCGGGTCTAAATCCTCTAAGATGAAAGGTGTTATGGTTTCACTGGCGGAGTAAGCCGGCAGGGCCCTATAGAAGATAGAGAGGGACGGCGCCCAGCTAAAAACAGTATCTTCTGTCGAGGTGGCGGTAGTGCCTGACATGACACTGACTTGGAATATCTCTCCGTCAATCTCCATGTCATAATGCTCTAATAAATCAGTTTCATCTAACCGATGGTTCACCATGTGAAGTTCCGGCAAATCGTGGAAAAATTCCAATCCGCTTTCTCTCACAGAGGCCCTACGCGCTTGGGCGTCATGAAACTCTGCCATGGATTTTTGCAGCTGTATCGTGTCTACCACATAATCGGGGGTGACAACAGCATCCACATGCAATGCCTGATAGGTGACATCTACAGTAACGGTCATTTCCCCCGGTAGGGAGAGCGTCAGCCAAGAGGTGAAGGTGCCAAGTTCCTCGTCGTGGGTAAAGGTGAACTCTAGGGTGTAGTTTGTCGATGCACCCTGCACGAAAGGAGCGGTCAAGCGTGTCACAATTAAATCAGGCGACACGACATCCTCCGCTGGAACCGAATCTTCTGACAGGGTGGCAAGGGTATGTAAATCAGAAAGCAACCCAAACGGCCCAACAAAAGAGCGAATCTGTTCTATGCTGAGAGACACGTTTGGCATGGTCATCGTGAATATCCCTTGATCTGTAATCAGCGCTTCTTGCACCGCCTCCGCATTCAAGGAAGCCACCAGTGCCGGTACATCCGGGAGCAGAGCAGAAAAGGCGGCATCCGGGTAACGCAAATAAGGCTCACCCTCGCCCTCAAAAATCTCTGCTACAGAGTCGGCACCGTGTACGATATATTTCACGTCCATCATACGCTGGAATAATGGAACAACGCTGATATAGGCATCATTCCCTACCTCTAATAAATTCGTGCGATACATGGTCTGCCCATAGGCATCCAAGTACTGGAGGACAGCGGAAAACTGCCCGGTACCAGTGGCGTGTGCTCCCTCCATGGAAAATCCAACCGGCACATGGTGCGGAGGCGCATCCCCCACAAATGTAACCGTGCCAATGGCGGTAAACGCATAATTGGAAAGGTTATCGAGATCCTGCAACAAACTTTCAAATTCTCCCGTGGGCCCTCCAAAGAGACCGAAGACATCCAAAGACTCTAAGGACTCGAAGGAACAGCCGGACAGAAGTGCCAGCAGGATACAACATAGTACTAGGATTGAAGTGATTTTTCGCATGAGTATAGAACTCCTTCCTATCAAAGCAGTATACAACAGCACGTCCCATTTGTCAATGAGGAGCCGAGCCCCGGGGCAGGCATTTAAATAGTTGATTAATAGAAGAACGACAAAAACAAACCAGCCGATTGCTCTTCCAAGCAGCCAAGCTGGTTTGTTTGACCATCAACTATTTTAATGTATACCCAATACCATACCGCCCTTGGCACAGGGCGGCATGGTGGCATACCTTTATCCGTTGCAAATCACGCCGCTGTCCCTACTGAACCAACTTATAAATCTCCAGAATATCCTGCCAATACAACTTCTTAAACCCACCGAGAGGTCTCTCTTCCCCGAAGGGAATTTTCGTGGCCTTTTTGGCCATTTCCTCTAATCGATCTGGGCCGATGCCAAGCTCTGTCAAGGTTGCCGGTAGTCCGATTTTTACAAAGAAGTCCCGCAGGCGGCGAATCCCTTCCTGCACAATGGCATCGGGATCACGGAAGCTGGCTTCTACACCCATAACATTGACCGCAAACTGGACGAACATGTTGATGTTTTCTTTATACACATACTGCATCCAGCCCGGTGTGACAACGGCCAGCCCTGCACCATGAGGCACATCGTAGATGGCGGAGAGTTCGTGCTCCATATCGTGACACGCCCAGTCCTGCTCCCGGCCCATGCCGAGCAGGCCGTTATGGGCCACAGTGCCCGCAAAACCAAGCTCTGCCCAGGCGTTGTAGTCGGTCATGTTTTCACTGGCCAGTAGCGCATTTTTCATCAGGGTTTTTAACGTGGCTTCACACAGCCCATCGGTCAGGTCGGTGTTGGTGGTGTTGGTGAAATACCGCTCAAAAATATGAGACATCATATCCGCCACGCCGTAGCCAAGCTGCTCTTTGGGGAGCGTGAAAAATAATTCCGGATTCATCACTGAAAGCAGGGGGCGGAGCAACTGGCTACCGTAGGGAAGCTTTAAATCTTTTGCCTCATTGGTAATCACCGTGCCCTCACTGGCCTCACTGCCCGCCGCAGGGATGGTGAGTATGGTTGCAATGGGTAACGCCTTCTCAATGGGTTGTGCCACTTCGTACAAATCCCAAATGTCACCGTCATAGTACACGCCCATGGCGATGGCCTTGGCAGAGTCAATTACACTGCCGCCGCCCACAGCTAAAATCAGATCAACCCCTTCTTGTTTACAGAGGTCGATGCCCTCATGTACCAGAGAAAGCCTTGGATTTGGCTTTACACCGCCCAGCTCCACAAACGCAATACCATTGGCCTTGAGGGAAGCCGTTACGGTATCGTAGAGGCCGCTTTTCTTGATACTGCCGCCGCCATAGTGCAATAGCACTTTCTTGGCATACGGTTTGAGCAGGGCTCCGATTTCTTTCTCAGTCTCTTTTCCGAACAAAATTCGTGTAGGAACATGAAAATCAAAGTTTAACATAATGACCAACCTTTCGTGTCTTATTATTTGGTTCCACTATCATACCATGATTTTCCTTAATCGGCAATCACTTGTCAAAGGAAATTGGAGCACCAATGGTAATAAGCTGCCCATAACAAACCGACCGTATGTCTGCGTAAGACATACGGTCGGTTTGTTATGGGCTATTTATTGCCTGACAAGTACAGAACCTTCGTCGTCAATGATTCGGTCGAAGTCGTCTTCAAATTGCCACTCAATGTCACCAAACTCTGCGAGCAGTGTAGCGACCATTGTATCAAATGCCTCTTCTAAAGCGGCCTCAATCATTTCCGCAAAATCAGGGTCTGCCATCAATTCTGTCAGTTCTGGGTCTTGATCGAACAATGCATCAATCAACTGTTGGGCCTCTGTTTTCAATGCATCCTCATCAACGCTCAGGGTGATGGTTTGTGCATCTTCGTCTACGCTGAAGGTACCTCTGATGGAGAACTCACCGGGTAGCTCTTCTATATCCATTTCGCTGTGGGGAACACTTGCCTCAAATGTGTCACCGGTAAAGGTCCATGTGCCAGGTGTGCCGTCTTCGTAGACAAACGTGCCGGATAGACCTGCACCGCCGCCGCCATTGCCGCCGCCGCAGGCGGCCAAGACAAGCACCAGCGCTAACACCAGTGCACCGATACGTAAGGTGTGTTTGAGAGTTTTCAAAATAATTTCCTCCTCTATTCATCATGTTTGTTTTTATGCTTGCTCACCGGCAAGCCGAATAAGTATATGCTATGATTCTAGGTTTGTCAAATATTCACACTCTATTGTCGCCTGTAGGGGCAGACACAAGGTCTGCCCCTACTCAGTTTACATTGCTCTTATGAAAAGAATCCCATCGCAAGCTATTTCAATTTCCAAACCAAATCCGCAAGCAATAGCTCTTGCTCAAATTTTACAGGGTCTGTATCCTTGCTAATGTGCACAAACTCAATATCCATCATCCGTGCCCAGTCCCGCATCATCTCGGCATCGCAGTCGTAGCTGAGTACTGTGTGGTGAGCACCGCCAGCCAACAGCCAACATTCACCGCCAACCTCTAAGCTCGGCTCTGCCTGCCACATAACACGGGCAACGGGAAGGTTCGGCATGGTCTTGGTGGGCTTGACACAATTGACATCATGGACAATTAAGCGCAAACGACCGCCCATGTCAATGAGACTAACCAGAATAGCCGGGCCTTTTTTGCCTTCAAATACCAAGCGGGCCGGCGGCTCTCTGTCACCAATGCCGAGGTGGTGTACCTCAACCTTCGCCTTGTCTGCCCCCACCGTGGGGCAAACTTCCAACATGTGGGAACCCAGCGTAAGGCCGCTGGCCAGATCATAGGTATAGTCCTCCATGAAACTCGTACCGCCGTCCATACCTTCGGCCATGGCTTTCATAATCGCCGTCATAGCAGAGGTTTTCCAGTCCCCTTCTCCGCCGTAACCATAGCCTTGGCGCATCAAATCTTGGGTTGCAAGACCCGGCAATTGCATCATGCCGAACAGGTCTTGGAAGGTATTCGTGAATGCCATGCAGTCCTCGGCCTCTAACATGGCTTGCATCCCCAGTTGTTCTCTAGCTTGATAGCGGACAGCCTCCATGTCGTCAGTGACAATCTTGTACCGCTTTTCGTACTCGGCCACCAATGCGTCTACCTCGGCATCGCTGACTTTGTCCATGGCCTTGACCAGTTGACCGACAGGCCAAGTGTTAACCTCCCAACCCAGCTTCATTTGGGCCTCGACTTTATCACCCTCAGTGACGGCCACTTCCCGCATGTTGTCGCCAAAGCGCATGACTTTCATGCTCTTACTCACGGCCACACCAATGGCGCTACGCATCCATTTTCCGATTTTTTGCTGTACCTCTTTAGACTCCCAATGTCCCACTACAATCTTGCGGGCTAGGCGCATCCGGGTACCGATGAAACCGTGTTCTCTGTCTCCATGGGCACTCTGGTGGAGGTTCATGTAGTCCATGTCAATGTCCTCATTGGGGATACTGGCATGGAATTGGGTGTGGAAATGCAGATAGGGCTTTTGCAACAGGTTCAGGCCGTTAATCCACATTTTGCTGGGGGAAAAGGTGTGCATAAACACCACAACCCCTGCGCAAGTGTCGTCGGCGTTTGCTTCTTTGACCGCTTGGGTGATGCCACCGGCGGTTTTCATGGTGTCTTTGTAGATCAGTTCTGCCGGGAACAGCCCGGCTTTGTTTAACCCTTTGACAATTTCTTTGCTGTTCTCCTCTACTTGCCGCAGGGTCTCTTCACCGTATAAAAACTGGCTACCGGTGATGAACCAAAAGTTCATGTCTTTATAAATACTCATGCGTTACACTCCTTGCACTTATGATTTTTAACTTGTCTGTACAAGCTAAAATTATGGTATCATCTTCCCGTCTGCCTGTCAATATAAAGTAAAAAGTTTCCCCAAAAGAACCAGAGATATGGTATAATACCTGCAACACAACTAGAGGAGGTAACATACATGAAGATCATAGCTGTTTCAAATTACGATGAAATGAGCCGTCAGGCAGCGGAATTGGTGGTGGATCAGGTCAAAAAGAAACCTACTACCCTGCTGGGCCTCGCCACTGGCGGAACCCCTGTCGGCACCTATACGAAGATGGCGGAGGCCCAATTACGCGGTGAGGTCACTTACGCCCAGTGCCGTAGCGTCAATTTAGACGAATATATGGGTTTGGGGCCTGAAAACCCCGCAAGTTATCGATATTTCATGCAAGATAAGCTATTCAATCATATTGATATTCTGCCGGAGAATACCCATCTGCCCAGCGGCACAAACCCGGATGCCGCCGGCGAATGCGCCCGATACGATGCCCTCATTGACAGTCTTGCGCCCATTGACCTGCAAATTCTGGGCTTGGGTCACAACGGCCACATTGCGTTCAATGAGCCTGACGACCATTTTGTGGCAGGCACCCATGTGGTAGACTTGGGTGAGGCCACCATTGACGCCAACCAGCGGTTTTTCGACCGCCGTGAAGATGTCCCCCGCCAAGCTTTTACCATGGGCATGGCCCCGATTCTACAGGCGGAACATGTGTTACTGCTGGTCTCCGGTGAGGAGAAGGCAGACATTTTACATCAAAGCTTGACCGGGCCGATTACACCGCAAGTGCCGGGAAGTATCTTACAGCTTCATGGGAATTTGACTGTGATTGCAGATAAAGCGGCACTCTCTAAGTTCCCCATCGGGAGTTTTTAGGAGAATTGTTGTAGGGGCGACCGTTTTCGGTCGCCCGGCCTTTTGCCCCCGCTCCTTGTAGAGGCGAGGAGAAAAAACAAAAGCAAGGAGGGAAAAACAACCAACATGCACTACGCAATCCGCAAACTCATTACCCTGCTCATCACCCTATTCGCAATCTCCCTCCTTGCCTTCCTCGCCTTTGCGGTCATCCCCGGCGACCCGGCTGTTCTGCAACTGGGTGTCCACGCCACGCCGGAAAGCATTGAGGCCCTGCGGATTGAAATGGGCCTTGACCAGCCGGTTCTTGTGCGTTACGCCCAATGGCTGGGCGATATGCTATTCGGCGACATGGGCCGCTCTTTCGATCACGGTGTTTCTGTGCGGGAGTTGTTGGGAGATAGACTTGCAATTACCGGCAGTTTAATGACCATGAGTTTTCTTTTCACTTTGGCAATCGCTCTGCCAATCGGCCTGCTCACCGCCCGTCGTCCGGCAGGAACAAAGCGGAACAGACACCGTGCCATGCAAGGGACGGTGACAGGGCTGACCCAAATCATGATGGCGGCATCTCCCCTGTTTTTGGGGCTGGTGCTGACCTTTGTATTCGGCGTGACACTGCGGTGGTTTGTACCGTCTGCATTTGTCTCGTTCCGAGATAGCACAGGCGGCTTTCTGTGGTACATGCTGTTCCCGGCTCTGGCCATTGCGTTGCCCAAGGCGGCCATGACCGTGCGGCTAATTCGGACATCGGTCGCAGAGGAGTATGCAAAGGATTACATCCTCACCGCCATCAGCCGGGGCAATGGGCCGCGGGCTATCCTCTATCGGCATGTGTTGCCGAATATTGCGGTACCCGTGATTACGTTTTCGGCCTTGACGCTGATTATGATGATGACCGACAGTATCGTGGTGGAACAGGTGTTTTCCATCCCCGGCGCAGGGCGGCTGTTAATCAGCGCCATCCGGGGCCGGGACTACCCGGTGGTACAGGCGTTGGTGGTGGTGATTGCGGCGGTGGTCATGGTAACTCATACGGTCTCGGACATTCTTGCCCGTGCCATTGATCGGAGGATTACACTATGAGGCGGCCTAGCAAAGCCCTATTAGCGGGCGGGATATTGACGGCGGTGTTGGTATTAGCCGTCTTGCTGGGTCGGTTTCTCGTGCCCTTTTCCCCCACAGAATTGGGGGCCGGGGGGCGGTTAGACGGCCCCTCTCTCACCCATCTTATGGGCACTGACCACATGGGCCGGGACGTGCTGGCCCGGGTGCTAAATGGGGCCGGGATGACGCTGTTTGTGGCCTTAGGCACAGTGTTCATCGGGGGTATGGCAGGGCTAATTATCGGGGCCGTTACCGGGTATTTCGGCGGCTGGTTGGACGAGATCATCATGCGTCTGTCCGATGGGCTTACGGCCTTCCCTTCTGTGCTGTTGGCCTTGGTGATTATGAGTTTCACCGAGTCGGGGACGTGGAATTTAATCCTGATTCTGGGACTATTATTCATCCCTAGCTTTGCCCGTGTGGCGAGGGGGGAATTTTTGCGATGCCGAAATTTAGACTATGTGAAACGGGCACGGCTCATGGGGGCTTCTCGCCTGCGCATCCTGTTTATCCATATCCTGCCGGGAACACTGCCGGTATACCTTTCCGCAGTGGTGATTGGGTTTAATAACGCCGTGCTGGCAGAGGCCAGCATGAGCTTTCTCGGCCTCGGCGTTCAACAACCGCAGGTGAGCCTAGGCCGGATGTTAGCAGAGAGTCAGAGTTATCTGGCCACTGCCCCATGGGTGGCACTGTTCACCGGGGGGGCCATTGTATTGGTGGTATTTGCGTTTTCCCTATTGGCCCGAGCCCTAGCCGGAGCAAGGAGGGGCCGCCATGCTTAGAGTAGAAAACCTAGCCATCCAATTCCACGACCAACTCACCGCAGAAGAAGCCGTCCACGGCATCAGCTTCACCATGGCCCCCGGTGAGATTCTGGGGCTGGTGGGCGAGTCTGGCTCCGGTAAAACCGTGACGGCGCAAGCCATTGGCGGACTAATCCGGCCACGGGGGGCCACCGCCACGGGGAACATTTTGTTCGACGGACTGGATTTACTAACCCTCTCCCCCCGGCAAATGGAGGGGATTCTGGGCAAGCGAATCGGTATGGTGTTCCAAGAACCCATGACCGCCATGAACCCCCTGATGAAAGTCGGGCGGCAAACAGAAGAAGTGCTCCGCATCCACACCCACCAGACCCCTAGAGAGCGGCGTGAGTCAGTGCTAGATGCCCTCAAAGCCGTGGAACTCCCCCATCCAGAACGGGTCTATGACCTGCACCCCCACCAGCTCTCCGGTGGGATGCGGCAACGGGCTATGTTAGCGGCGGCGATTTTACTGGGGCCAGAGTTGCTCATCTGTGACGAGCCCACCACGGCCTTGGATGTAACCACCCAAGCTCAGATTTTGGCACTGTTACAAAAAATCAACCGAGACTTAGGGGTGGGGATCCTATTCATCTCTCATGACCTTGGTGTTGTGCGGCGGCTCTGCCACCGGGCCATTGTCATGCAAGACGGATATGTTGTAGAGCAAGGAGAGATTGCACAGTTGTTTGAACACCCCCAAGCGGCGTATACCAAACATCTCTTAAACGCCCTGCCGGAAAGGAGGGGTCGCCGTGGCTAAGTCGGTGTTAGAAGTCAAAGACCTCTCCGCCTTCTACCGGGACACAGTCGGCGGTCTGTTTGCCAAGCAACAGCGGCGGCAAGTGCTTCATGGTGTGAGCTTTGAGCTAATGGAGGGCGAAATCCTCGGACTGGTGGGCGAGTCCGGCTCCGGCAAGAGTACCCTCGCCCGCGTGGTGCTAGGGTTAGAGCCAGACTATCAGGGCCAAATCATCCACCACACAAAGCGGCCCCAGATGGTGTTTCAAGACCCGGTTAGTTCTCTCAACCCCCGGATGACCGTGGGGCGAACGTTAGAAGAACCCCTTGTCATCCAAGGCGGACACACCCGCAAAGAACGGCGCAAGCAAGCGGTGAGCATGTTAGAAGCCGTGGGCCTTGACCCCCGGCATTTCACCCGCTATCCCGGTGAGCTCTCCGGCGGTCAGCGGCAGCGGGTGAGTATCGCCGCCGCCCTCATCGCCCGGCCCGGGTTGCTCATCGCCGATGAGCCGGTGTCGTCTCTCGATGCCACCGTGCAGGCACAGGTATTGGATTTGCTGTGGGACTTGCACCAAAATCTGGGGCTGTCTTATCTGCTCATCTCCCACGACTTGGCAGTAGTCGAGCAGATGTGTGACCGGGTGCTGATTCTGAAAGACGGCTGTATTGTAGAGCAAGGTCGTGTGGCAACCGTGTTTGATGCGCCACAGCATCCATATACACAGGCACTGCTCCAAGCCAGCCGGGGGTAAGTCAAACCTCTCGCTCCCGATATAGCCGATATAACATCTCTGCCGCCTCACCTCGGCGGAGCGTTCGCTGGGGATGCAAATACCCGGCGGAATCTCCGTTGATAATCCGTCGCTCTGCCAAATGCCGCACATGGTTTTTCCCCCATCCGGGCACGTCCCCCATGTCTGCAAACAGACCGCTTAGGTCATCGTCATGCCCCTCCACACCAAGGGCAATGCTTACCATGCGAATCGCCTCAATCCGTGTCACAGGGTGGTGGGGGTTAAAATAGCTGGTAACGGCCGGGCACCCTGCCGGGCTGCCCTGGATGATACCGGCTTCCGTGGCGGCGTTGAGATAACCCCCCAGCCAGCCGGGAGTGTCCGGGTCGGCATACAGGGTATGCCCCTCCCCTGCCGGTTCCATGCCCATGACCGAGCAAAGCCAAACCACAAAGTCTCCACGGGTGATCTCACTATCTGGGAAAAAGAAATAACGATGATCCACCTGTTGACCCACAACCTTATCCAACACCGCCAAACGCCCAGCGGCATAGGCCGCCCAGTGGCTGGCCATGTCCCGGTAATGGAGAATCTCTGGCGGTTCAGCATTTACCGCCTGCACATCAATTACCAAATTTGCCGTTAGAGTACCGGCATTGTCAAGGGTCGCCCGAAACGGGATGGTGACGCTTTCCGCCGCCCGGATTTGTAAGCCCCCGCGGGATATCTCCCCCACGGTTACTTCCGTATCGGCGGGATAGTCGGTACCGCCCTGCCGAATCACAGCCGTCTCCGCTGGTGGCAGGGTGGGAAACGCAATGCTAACCACAGCAATTCCGTGGTCTCCGGGGTCAATTTGCAGACTGTCCAAAAACGCCGCCGTAGTCAGTGTCACATTCTGCCCGTGGTCGGCCGTCACACGCACATCCCCCATCGCCGTCACCGCCACAGCGGAACCGGCAGGTAATAACAGGGCCAAAACCAACAAGCAAAGTAAGATTTTTCGTTTCATCATGGGTTCTCCTCATAAATATAGCTAAGACTATATTTACCTAGAGAATGGTTGATATCCGAACAAAAATGTGGCGAAATTGGAAAAATCCCCTTATATCTCTTCAAACTCAACCACCGCTTCCAGCAGTTGTTCGGATAATAGTCGCAAATGCTCTTGCATATTTGATTCACCTCTTTTTCGTTTTTTATACTACTTTATACTCCTTTAGGCGAAATGTCAATGCTTTAGGCGATGAAATGCTATTATCCCTTTGAGGTGATAACAAGTGAAGCCGTTAAAAGAAAAGGTTAGCATTACCCTAGATGTAGATGTCATTGCAAAAATTAAAGCCATCGCAGAGGAAGATGACCGCTCGTTTTCCCAGTACGTCAACTTGGTGCTGCGGAAATACCTAGACTCTTACCCACCCGCACAATAGAGGCTTTCCCCGGACAAGCAGTAGCCCGGTGCATACGCACCGGGCTACATATTTCTTTCCACTTATGATACAATCATACCAAACAGCAAAAAAGCAAAGGGGCGGATGAAATGAACAACGATATCAAAATTGAAATTTGCTGCGGCTCGTATGAGGACGTACTGGCGGCAAAACAGGCTAAAGCCCATCGGGTAGAGTTAAACAGTGCCCTGTTTTTAGGCGGACTGACCCCCTCCATGGGGAATTTCAACAAAGCCATGACCATCCCGGATATCGAGATTCTTCCCATGGTACGGCCCCGTGGTGCCGGTTTTTGTTACAGCCCGGCGGAACATGAAACCATGGTGGAGGATGCCCGGCTGTTCATCGAACATGGTGCCCATGGGATTGTGTTCGGATTTCTCAACCCGGACTGTACTGTTAACGTGGAACGCACAACAGAGTTCGTCCAATTAGCGGGCCCAAAGGCCGCCGTGTTCCATCGGGCCTTTGACCTCACGCCAGACCCATATGCCGCCTTAGAAACCCTCATTCAATGCGGCGTTACTCGGATTTTAACCAGCGGACAGGCCCCTTCCGTGCCGGAGGGGATCGATGTCATCAAACGCTTGGTTGAGCAAGCAAACGGCCGGATTGAAATCCTGCCCGGTGCCGGTGTCCGGGCCTCTAATATCGCACATATTATCCAATATACAAAGGTCACACAAATCCACTTCTCCGCCTCGGTGAAGCAAGTGGAACCCTCCGGCCAGAACGACAGAGGACTCCACTTCGGCGGGGCGTTGTATCCACGGGAGGATTTGATTGATGTGACCTCTGCGGAGAAAATTCGGGGTGTGATGGGGGCGCTGTAGTATGCCATCAAAGCACCGCTATAGCGTTTCTGCTTCACTCAAGCAAACTTGCGTCTAACAAATTGCCTGAAGCTGTCTTCAATATCAGCAAGCATCACCATCAATCCCTCTGCCGGACGCTCAAAATCGCTTGTCGCCCACTCCCCGATGACACCTAAGCTGCCTGAGATAAAAAAGCGGGCGTACGGCTCTATTGCTTCCGTTGCGGCTGTGAGGTTGTATTCCCCGCGCCAACAATCCACGCACGATTTTTGAATCAAATTAGAAATCCGATTGAAAAATGCGCTGCTTGCACTTCCCCCGAAAACTAGGCGGCATACGCTCTTATTATCAGCGATATATCGGAACAACACACCGAAAAATGCCTTTGTGTCAAAATTGTATTCGGCAAAGAGAATATCACTCACTTCTTGTATCACAACGTCTTCCACTTGCTTATACAAATCGTAAATATCCTTGAAGTTTGCATAGAATGTAGACCGATGCACATCCGCTTTGTCCGTCAACTCTCTCACTGTAATGTTCTGTATATTTTTTTCCATAAGAAGCTCTGCCAGCCCTTCACGAAGGGCTTTTTTTGTTTTCCTGATACGTCGGTCTTCTTTCCTATCCATGCCGCACTCCTTTTTATCGGACAATTCTAGGCAAAAATGTCTCGAAATAGACATTTTTATCTAAAATTGATTGTTGATAGCCGTATATATATCTATTATAATATAAGCTGTCGGAAAACACAACACTTGTCTAAATAACCGACCAAACAGGAGGAACCAGTTGATGGTTATGTTTTATTTTTCAGGCACGGGAAATTCAGAATACATTGCCAAGTTATTTTGTCAAAATAAGAACGCTACATGTCACTCCATTGAAGAACGCATTGACTTTGAAGAAATCATCAGCGCAGAAGATGTGATTGCGTTCTGTTATCCGGTTTACATGTCCAGCGTACCAAGAATGATGCGAGAGTTCGTGGCGCAATACATGAACCCACTCAAAGGCAAAAAAATAATCATCTTTTGCACACAGCTCATGCTCTCCGGTGACGGGACAAGAAAATTTGCCATGCTGTTTCCAAAAAATTACGTAGAAGTGATCTATACAGAGCATTTCTTCATGCCGAATAACATGAACGATATACCTATATTGCCCATATCGAGCGAAGCGGGTATTCAAAAATTTCTTGCAAGAGCAAATAGACGGATGGAATCCACTTGCCGTGATATTCAGGATGGAACCGTCAAAAAACGTGGGTTTTCTATTCCGTCTCGCATATTAGGGGTGCCGCAGGCAGTATTCATGTCGGCTGTAGAAAAACAGGCCAACCGCGGGGTCAGTATAGATGGCGATTGCACCAAATGCGGTCTGTGTATTGCGATTTGCCCTATGGGTAACTTTTCTATGGAAAATGGGGACATTCGGCATAATCATAACTGCACCATGTGCTATCGCTGTATCAACAGATGCCCGGAAAAGGCGATTACTGTGCTTCTTTCCGGAAAGATAAAAAGGCAATACAGAGGGGTCGTGTGAATATGGCTCAGACGGCGTTAGTTACAGGCGCAACAAGCGGCATCGGAAAGGCCTTTGTTGATAAGTTGGCCCGTGAGAAATATAATCTGGTTTTGGTGGCACGGGATGCCGAAAAATTGCACGCACAGGCGAGTATGCTATCTGAACAACATGGTATTACTGTTTCAATGATACCATTGGATTTAACAAAGCCCGGCTCGGCACAAACAGTGTTTGACACAGTGGATGAGCGAGGCCTGTCAATACAGCTCTTAATCAACAACGCAGGATTCAACGAAGCCGGACACTTTTTGAAAACGGACATGCATAAAGAAGTGGAAATGATACACCTCCACGCAATATTCACAACGGAAATGATGAAATTGTTTCTCCCCAATATGGTGAAAAATGGATACGGGCGTGTATGTAACCTCGGCTCAACCGGTTCTGTACATGCCCTGCCCTTATGATGCGGTATATACGGCAACAAAGGCTTACATACTGTCCGTTTCAAAGGCAATAGGCGCCGAGCTAAAAGGAAGCGGCGTGACGATCACCACCCTCTGCCCCGGCGCAACAAAGACGGGATTTGCAGAAAAAGCGGGGATGGAACATACTTTGCTGTTCAAATTTTTTGTGATGAACCCCGCCACAGTTGCTGACATTGGGTATAAAGCTTTGCTGAAAGGAAAATCGGTGGCGATTGCTGGCGCGTATAATCAACTTTTGGTATGGTCTTCTAAGATTACGCCATCGTTTATTCTTAACGCTATCACAAAGAAACTGTTGACTACACCATAAACCGCCTTGTGTTGCACATCAAATCCCCTTCGTGGCATACGCATTCAAATCCAAATGCGCCAGCACCCCCGGCAGTGGCTCAAAATACGCCTGACAGGCAATCATGGCGGCGTTGTCGCCGCAGAGGGATAGGGGCGGCAAATATAGGTTGAATCCCTGCTTCTCAGCGGCAGTCTCCAAATCCCGGCGAATCCGAGAATTTGCCGCCACACCGCCAGCCACAGCGATATTTGTATAACCCAAGCTTTGGGCCGCTTGGATGGTGCGGGGCACCAGCGTGTCGCTAACTGCCGCCGCAAAGGAAGCCGCCAGCCCCTGTGGGTCAAGGGGTTCTCCCTTTTGCTCTTTGTTGTGAATCAGGTTAATCACCGCCGTTTTCAGGCCGGAAAAACTCATGTCTAGCGGTGCGTCCGCTATGACAGACCGGGGCAGCGGATAGGCACTGTCGTCCCCGCCTTGGGACAGGTCGTCTAGGGCCTTGCCGCCGGGATAGCCCAGCCCTAAGACACGGGCCACTTTGTCAAAGCACTCCCCCGCTGCATCGTCTCGAGAGCTTCCGATAATCGCCATATCCGTATACCCTCGCACATCCACCAACTGGCTATGTCCGCCGGACACCACGAGACAGAGAAAGGGCGGTGTAAGCTCTGGGTAGGCAATGTAATTTGCCGCAATATGACCATGGATGTGATGGACAGGAATCAGGGGAATCCCCAACGCATACGCCATACTCTTTGCAACATTCACCCCCACCAACAGTGCCCCGATAAGTCCAGGGGCGTAGGTGACGGCGATGGCGTCTAGGTCTGCTTTCGTCAGTTTGGCCTGTGTTAACGCATCCTCCACCAACTTGGTGAGGACGATAATATGGTTCCGAGACGCAATCTCCGGCACCACCCCGCCGTAAAGGGCGTGGAGGTCAGATTGGGAAAACACCACGTTTGCCAAAATTTCCCGCCCATTGCGGGAAATGGCAACGCCTGTCTCGTCACAAGATGTCTCAATTGCTAGGATAATCATAAGGTCTCCTTCACAGTCTGGCGGGGTTTTATTCCAAATAAGAACCGGACACCGGGTATGCGCCTGCATAACTCATACGTTGCATACGTGAGCACAAAACTGATGGATAGAATCAAAATCATTTGAACCGGTACATGATCCGTTGCCAAAAGCACATAATAGGCAACCGCAACAATCCAAGACTGGTGAAACAGATAAACCGGAAAAGAAGATGCTGAGAAATAATCGAACCCTCTATTTCTGAAATTTAAATAGCGATTGCCAAGCCCTAAAATCGTAAGAATTGCAATCCATCCGTAAAGTCGTTGGAGCACACCCATAATCACCTGCGGCATTTCAAACATACCATGTAACTGCAACAACCACCCAGAGACAAATAGAATCATGAAAACACCTGAAGCCGCCAGCAGCGGAAAACGGCGGCGATCAAGCTTTTGTATGAGGGCATCATTTGACAGCAACAAGTATCCCAGCATAAAGTACGCAAAATATGTCCCCACGCTCATTCCGCCAAAGTCTAAGATCGGTGTCATCAAAAGCGGGATCATACCCAGCAACGGCAACACCCATAGAGAAATTTTTTCCGGGGCCAGTTTTCGTCTTGCGTTTTTATAAGCGGACATAATCGGCAGGGCCGCCATTGAAATCACAAACAGATATAAAATAAACCACAAATGCGCCGGTGTAAATCCGCCTGTATACCCGGTCAGGTCGGTGGGGCCAGTAAAAAACAGAATATACTGGTGCAGGTAGCCGCCTGTATATCCATTGTGGAATCGCTCTGCAAAGTAGGTCTGAGCAGGAACCACCAAAAGAATCCCGCTGACCAGCGGGATGAGTAGTTTACATACACGTTCTTTTATATACACACCGGCTGTTTTTTTGTTTAATGCATAGGCCGAGCTTATCCCTGCAATCACAAACAAGAGCGGCATGAACCAAGGAGAAGTCGCAACAATGAATCCCGTTGTTAGGACGACATTCTCTCCCTCTACGTAAAACCCTTCCATAAAGGAGTTGTATATCCGAAATACATGGAACGGAAATAACATGAAGATGCAGAGCCAGCGGATGTTATCTATAAAATGTCTTCTCATCAAGGCTCCCTTTCCGGCACATCAACACCGCATCTTCGCATGGGTTGTCATAATATTTTTTACGTAAACCAATCTGCCGAAACCCTAACCTATTATATAACGCCAACGCCCCGATGTTAGAGGCTCGTACCTCTAAGTGGATGGCCGTTACACCCTCGGCTTTGGCGGTTTCCAGCAATGCTTCCAACAAACACTTCCCCACCCCCTGCCGCCGAGCGGTGGGATTGACTGCGATATTGAAAAGTTCCGCCTCCGGGGGAAGAAGTTGGAGGATGCCGTAGCCTTGGATAGCCCCCTCCCCTTCCGCTACGAGAAAGCGGGTGGCGGAGTCGTGAAGCCTTCGCTCTAACAGAGCCGCACTCCACGGGTCGGGAAAAATTTCATGCTCTAAGCCCACAATTTCTGACAGGTGACGGGGTTCGGCCGGTTTGATTTGGATTGTCATTTGGCGTCAAACCATGTCTTGCCGCACTTGGCCTCAGCCGTTAGAGGAATGGTAAGTGTCATGACTTGCTCCATCTCCTCTTCTACGAGGGCGCATACCTGATCTGCCTCTGCATCCGGGCACTCGACAATCAATTCATCGTGGACTTGTAAGACGAGCCGGGCCTCTAATTTTTCCCGCTCTAGCCGGTCATGTACCCGGATCATGGCAAGCTTCATAATGTCCGCCGCTGTCCCTTGGATGGGCATGTTTAAGGCCACCCGCTCACCAAAGGCCCTTGTGTTAAAATCCGATGCCTGTAGCTCTGGCAAAGGGCGAATCCGCCCGAACAGGGTCTCCACCTGACCGTTTTGCTTCGCCGCCTCTACAATACTGGTCATATAATCTCGCACACCGTGGTATTTGGCCAGATAGTTTTCAATATACCGCTTGGCCTCCGGCTGGCTGACGCCGATATCTTGGGCTAGGGAAAACGCTGAGATGCCGTAGACAATGCCGAAATTTACCGCCTTGGCACTGCTCCGCATGTGCGGTGTCACCTCATCTAAGGGCACGTCAAATACCTGTGAGGCGGTGACGGTGTGAATATCCTCCCCGGTGGTAAACGCCCGTTGCATGGTCTCATCCCCAGAGATGTGGGCCAGAAGCCGCAGCTCAATCTGGGAATAGTCCGCATCCACCAAAGTTTTCCCAGCAGGGGCCACAAACATTTTTCGAATCTCACCGCCCAGCTCTTTGCGGACGGGGATATTTTGCAAATTCGGCTCCGTAGAACTGAGCCGCCCGGTGGCGGTGACGGTCATCTGGAAATGGGAATGAATCCGCCCATCAGCGGCAATGGTTTTCGTTAGACCGTCAGCATAGGTGCTTTTGAGTTTGGTGTACTCCCGATAATCTAAAATTTTCTGGATAATCTCATGCTGGGGCTTGAGTTTTTCCAACACTTCCGCATTGGTAGAATACCCGGTCTTGGTCTTTTTACTGGGAGGCAGACCCAGCACGTCAAACAAGATTTGACCCAGTTGTTTGGGCGAGCTGATATTAAATTCCTGCCCCGCCATCTCATAGATGTCCCGCTGGGTGTCGCTAATCCAGCCAGATAATTGGTCCCCGAAGGTTTTCAAGGCCGTGCGGTCAACCAGAAATCCTGCGTGTTCCATTTTTGCCAGCACCCGGCAAAGGGGCATTTCAATCTCTGTAAATACCCGTGTGAGTTTTTGTGCCTCCAACCGCTTGTTTAGTATCGGGTATAGGGCGTATGCGATATGTGCAGGCTCGGATATCGTCCCGTCTAAATATTGGGCAGAGAGCTGTTCCAACTCATACGTATTCACCGTGGGTTCCAGCAAATACGCCGCTAACGCCGTGTCAAAACAATAGCCTTCTGCATCCATACTTTCAGCCAGCAAGTCCCGCATGGTATCTTTGATATGGTGACCTACTTTGGTCACTTCTGCACCGAACAGGGCCTGTAGAAAGGGATTATACCCCTCCCCTACTGCGTTCCACATGACTACGCTAACCCGGTCGGCCTCACCGATCTCTACGCCGTCTAATTCCTCTAAGGCCCGCACCGCCACATAGTCTGCGGCCTTGCACCGGGCGAGCAGGGCTTCTAGGGCTTCTTCTGTCTGGATATGCTCTACTGGGATAGCCGCGGTGCTTGCTTCTGGTGCAGAGACTGCGCCTTCTAGCCCAAATTTCGGAATCAGACTCAAAAATTCCAATTTCACGAACAATGCCCGCAAGCCCTCCGCGTCGGGTCTTTGCCGCAGTGTGGCTTCCGGCGTGAAGTCAAAGGGCACATCACAGACAATGGTGGCCAGCTCGTAAGACATCCGGGCGCTCTCTTCCCCCTCGGCCAGTTTTTTCCGCACACCGTCTTTGATTTCCAGTTCCGGCAGGTTGCTGTAAATATCCCCAATCGTGCCGTACCGCTGAATCAAGTCCATGGCTGTCTTTTCCCCCACGCCGGGGACACCGGGAATGTTGTCGGAACTGTCCCCCATGAGGGCCTTGAGGTCAATAATCTGCCGGGGGCCGAAGCCATAGACTTCTTGCACCTTTCTGGGCGTGTAGTCCTCGGTTTTGGTCTGCCCCATACGGCTGGTAACCAGCTTGACAGTGACTTTATCCGTGACCAGTTGCAAATCATCCTTATCCCCGGTGACGATAACGCACTCCCAGTCTGCATCGTGGCTCTTCACCGCAATGGTGCCGATAAGGTCGTCCGCTTCAAACCCTTGCAGTTCATACCGTGGGACGTTCATGCGGTCTAAGACCTCTTTCATGATCGGCATCTGGATCGCCAACTCCTCCGGCATGGGGCGGCGCTGGGCTTTGTATTGGTCGTATTGCTCATGCCGGAACGTAGGGCCTTTGAGGTCAAAGGTGACACAAAGCCCGTCCGGGCTTTCTTCCGCCAATAGCTTTTGTAACATGTTAAGGAATCCGTAAACGGCGTTGGTGGGGGTGCCGTCCTTGGTGGTGAGCATACGGATACCATAGAACGCTCTGTTGATGATGCTGTTGCCGTCGATGACCATAAGTTTCATGGGGTGGCCTCCTGATGGTTGGTTTGGGTGTCGTCAAAAAGGAACAAAGTCTCCCTGCCTAACAACTTATGTTGATTTTGAAAAACCTCAAAACCCCATCTCAATTTTTTGGATGGGGTTTGAGTAAAATTCAAATGGTGGGCCTTCGGGGACTTGAACCCAGGACCGTCCGGTTATGAGCCGGATGCTCTAACCAACTGAGCTAAAGGCCCACGAGACCTTTGAAAGTACAGTATTTTATCGCTTTGAGCAACCGTCTTTTATGCCCCGAGAGCAACCGGCTAACTACATAAGCACCTTGCAATTATAGTGGGTTTCACGTATTTTGTCAAGCGATTTTTGCGTAAGAAACCATCAATCTTTATTAGAATCCTTAAACCCTCGGCCTAATCTGATTTTCTCAAGCTCTATAAGTAGCTCCTTTACTTTTTCTTTGTGATAAAATGGTGCTGAATCGGGGTCTACTCGCTCCATGATACTATGAATGGGGCAGCGTGAGTGTATAATAAGCATACACTCACGCTACTGGCACCTTTGATAGCAGAACGGCCAAGCCCCCGGTTCGGAGTGCGCAAAATTGCGCACTCCGAACCGGGGGCTTGGGGGCGATTTCGCCCCCAACAAGCAGTGGGATCATTGTATCCGTGCTTACTGCAAAATATCCTCCGGTCTGGAATTCGGGTGGTGCAGCACTGCCCAGTCACGTGGTGGAATTAGCTCTGTCCACATTTTGTAGAAACCGCACTCTAACATATCGTGATGGTTTGAGTTGGCTGCTTCTTTCATGTGCAGATAGTACCATGAATTTGGGTTCGCATTGTCCGGCCAAGAAATCAAGCCGTACAGCAAATAATCTACTTCTGCTAGATTGCGAATGAAAATCCGATTCACAATTGCTGTCACTTCCGAACGTGTAATTGGAGCGTTTGGTCGGAATGTACCATCAGGATAACCCAATACCCAACCGACATACGCAACTGCATTGATTGCATCCGCTGCCCAGTGTCCATCAATATCAGGGAAGCGATATGCACCTGTGTATGTAACATTCATGAATCTAGAAACAATGGTGGCAAATTCACCACGCGTAATCGCTCGACTTGGTTGGAACGTACCATCAGGGATACCGAGCAGGAACCCATCATTTGCCATTGTGGAAATGGAGTTGTTATACCACCGCTCCAAAGCCACATCGCTAAACGGATTTTCCTGTGACCAGATTTCGATACGGTACTCATCGCAAATCAAGCGGAAGAATATCGTGGCGACTTCCGCACGCGTAATATTGGCGCGTGGGCCTACAGTTCCATCCGGGAACCCAATCAGGTATGCGTAGTGAACCGGATTGGGACGAATGGAAAGAATGCTTACTTCTACCGTTTCGGATGCGTCCATCGTTCCATGAATCTGATGTCTTAATATGGCAGTATTGTAAATAGTCATTCCTACTGCCGCATCCAACACGGTCACACGGAACGTGATAGCGAGGGTCTCGCCCGGTGCTATCTCATTAAGTGTCACATGAATCACGCCGTCTGTATGTGTCGCATTGTAGCTTTCCTCTCCGTTTATGCGGAGACTGCCTTCCACAAATTCGACCAAGCGTGTATCCAATTCGTCAATCACTTCGTAGTTCGTCATTGGAATCGTGTCATGGTTCGTTATCGTGATTGTGTAGCCGATGGTGGTACCTATGAGTGCCACACGACTGCCTGCTCTTTTTTCAATCCGACCATCAGGTGGGATTGGTTCCCATTGTGCAACAATCGTCAAGTCACCGTCAACTAGGATTATGGTACCAGGTTGACGCAGTTCTGTCTCACCCTCGATAATCCAACCAATGAAGCGATACCCTTCTTGCGGTGTAATACCTGTTACGTTAAGAGCAAGCAATACACGATTGCTGTCTACACGCACGTCAGTCACCACATGCGGCTCGCCGATTCCATTCGTACCGGCTACGTATGTCAGCGTGAATACCGTATCTGCTAGCCATTGGGCATACACATTGGTCACTTCCGCGGTCACTGGCGCATCAAAGTTAAACTCGTTGGCCAAGGCCAGGTCGTCACGTACCGTACTCCAGCCGATGAACGTGTAGTTCGTGCGCTGCGGGTTCGCAAACAAGCCTACCCGTGTCTCCCGGGCGATACGTACGCCACGGTACAGGGCCGTATCCGTCGCTGTCGTGTTCCAGAAGAAGTCTACTGTTACATACTCGTTCTCCGGTGTG
>Ga0131853_10001157_pt1 | contig 48051 bp, 43 predicted proteins | sample TergutLab28metaG_FD_92764 | JGI IMG/M metagenome (GOLD analysis project Ga0131853, IMG submission 92764) | Labiotermes labralis P1 segment gut microbial communities from Petit-Saut dam, French Guiana - Lab288 P1 (version 2) (version 2) | ecosystem: Host-associated > Arthropoda: Insects >... | reverse complement strand
TATAAGCAGCAGGGGTAATGTCGAATGATGGATTATATACTTTTACCCCTTTGGGGGCCATGGGCTGGGTGTACCATAGGTGGGTTATTTCTTCTGGGTTGCGTTCTTCTATTATTATTTCTGCACCGGTTTCTGTGGCCATATCTATTGTAGAAAGCGGAGCGCATACATAGAAGGGGATATCGAAGTTTTTGGCAAGTATAGCCACACCGTAAGTACCAATTTTATTGGCAGTGTCACCGTTTTGTGCTACGCGGTCACAACCTACGAATACCGCGTCTATTAGGCCTTTAGACATTACGGTTGCGGCCATATTATCGCATATTAGGGTTACATCTATGTTAGCTTGGTTTAATTCGAAGGCAGTTAGCCTTGCGCCTTGCAGTACCGGGCGGGTTTCATCTGCGTATACGCGCAAGTTTATGCCTTGCTCATGCGCGATATAAATAGGGGCAAGGGCTGTGCCGTATTTTGTAGCGGCCAGCGCACCTGCATTGCAATGGGTTAGGATTCCCATGTTTTGCTTAAGTAAAGCTGCACCATGTTGGCCTATTTTGCGGCAGATATCGGTGTCGTTAGCTACTAAAGCTTCGGCGGCATTGTGTAGGGCAGCTATTATTTCGGGGATGGGGGAATGCTTATTGGCTTCGTAGCAGAAGGACATTTGATTTAAGGCCCAGTCTAGGTTTACTGCTGTTGGGCGGGCTGTGGATAGGTAGGCACAAGCGGATTGGAATTCTTTTTCGAAGGCGGCGGGGGTTACGACTTTGGTGGCGTAGGTTTTCATGTGGATATATAAGCCCAGTGCCGCTGTAACGCCTATGGCCGGGGCGCCCCGGACCAGCAAGTCCTTTATTGATTTCCATACTTGGGTAATTGTAGTCAGATGCACGTATTTTACGGCCTGAGGGAGCTGAGTCTGGTCAAGTATAACTACTGCCGGATGGGTATTGTCTAGGTATAGGGTTTGTGGTGGCTGCATGGCTGCATCTCCTTTACTGTTTTATAAGTCTTGCAGGCTCATCATATCAAGTACCGGAAGCTTTCTGCGGTTTCCTCTGCACACGGCATATATAATTAGTAAAATTGCCGTAGGGATGTTGAAAAATATTAATATGAAAAGGATCGCAGCAACGGGTGCTGTGCTTATTGTGCCATAGTCACGTATATGATGTACTATTTCTGCATTTGGAACAAAGGCCTCTCTGTCTGTCGCGTGCCGCTCGTAATAGACTTCGGTCATGGATTCTACACGCTCCAACGTCAAGGTTGTAGTCGTGGTAGTAGTGCCTATGATGTTAAATGCCGCAATCCCTATGACTACCAGCAGGGTCATGCCAAAAGTTATCATGGGAAGAATAAGCCCGGGCAGTTTACTCTCTCTTTTTGATAAATGTACTTGCAGTAACACAATCCCTACCAAAAAGGCCAGCGGGACGGCTATCGCAAAAAAAATAATAAATGCCCTTGATATCATTATTGGTATAGATGGGGTCATTGCGCTCTGCCTCCTATTTTCCTGTATTCAGCTATTAGTATCTTGGCAGTATCAAAATCCAGTTTGTCGTTTACGGCCAGCCTTTTTATTAGTGCTACATACGGGTCATTTGAGATATCCTCACTTATTTGTATTTTTTGGATTAGTTTATCCAGCCGCAGGCGTACAGTTGGGTAGGTTACACCATATTGATGGGCAATTTCTTTTAAAGAGCCGGACGCTAGCAGGAATTTTTTTATGAAGGTTATGTCTTCATCTTCCAGAGCTGTAAGCCATTCTGGGAAGGTTTCTGCTGCCATTACTTAACCTCCTACTAATGATTTGATACTAAAAATGATGATGTATTTTCTAATTGACTTTAATAATACAAAAGATATCATTTAACTTTATTAAAGTCAAGGCACAATATATATTGCATGCTGTATACAACTCTGGTTTCGGTATTTTGGCCAGCGGCAAGGCGCTTCACTGGTGAAACCTTTAATGTTTGGTTTTGATACTTTGGTGAAACCTTTTATACCTCGGTTTTGATACTTTGGTTAAAGGCTTACTATCGCTATAGCATGGAATCATTCAACATACCTGCCGCCTTATCCAGCGTTTCCATCATCCCACGGCATTCATCCGCCCCCTGCCCCACAAACTCAGATTCAAACTTCCGCCCAAACTCCATCAACTGTTTATCCTCATCAGACAGCTCATCTGCACCTATTACAGAAGCAAGCGCCCTTGCATCGCCAACCCGTGCGTAGGTGGCAAAAAGGCGATTGGCAAGCTTAGGATGGTCATCGCGGGTGAGGCCGTGGCCGATACCATCCTTCATAAGGCGGGACAAGGATGGAAGTATATTTATAGGCGGATAGATACCGCGCATGTGTAGGCTTCTGTCCAACACGATTTGCCCCTCGGTTATATAGCCGGTTAGGTCGGCTATTGGGTGGGTTATATCATCATTTGGCATGGTCAGGATGGGGATTTGCGTAAGGCTTCCGGTACCATGCTTTAGCAGCCCTGCCCGTTCATATAAGCTTGCAAGGTCGGAATAAAGATAACCGGGGTAACCTTTGCGGCTTGGGATTTCTCCGCGTGTGGAGGAAATCTCACGCAGGGCTTCGGCATATGCAGTCATGTCTGTCATAATCACTAGCACGTGCATTCCTTTATCGAAGGCCAGATACTCTGCCGCGGTAAGGGCACAGCGCGGGGTGATTATGCGCTCTGCGGCAGGGTCGCTTGCAAGATTAATAAACATCACTGTGCGGCCAGACGCGCCGCTTTCTTCGAAGGAACGCCGAAAGTATTCCGCTACATCATATTTCACGCCCATAGCTGCGAAAACTACCGCAAAATTGCCATTGTGCTTGTCACCTGCAATATTGGCTTGCTTTGCGATTTGTGCGGCCATTATATTATGCGGTAAGCCGTCACCGGAGAAAATGGGCAGTTTTTGCCCGCGGATTAATGTGGCCAAACCATCTATGGCTGATATGCCTGTTTGTATGTAATTTTTGGGATAGGTGCGCAGTGTAGGGTTAATGGCAGCGCCATTGATTGGCCGCCTAGGGCCGTATATGGGACCCAGACCGTCTATCGGGCGGCCGAGGCCGCTCATAACACGCCCCAACATTTCGCCGGAGACAGTAATCTCCATTGACCGCCCGGTGAAGCGGGTACGGGTATTAGCCAAAGACAGGTCTGACGTACCTTCGAATACCAGAATCACTGCCCGGTTTTCTTCAATTTGAATTACCCGCCCTGTTCTTGCGCAGCCCGAAAGGGTTGTGATTTCTACTATTTCATCATAAGCGGGAAAATCTGCGCATTCTAATATTACTAGGCTTCCGTGAATTTCTTGCAGGCCTAGGTAAGTTGTGTCCATGTTGTTCGCCCCTTCATGCAGCTTTTGCGAATTAATTCGCGATTACTGGTATAATACACGAGGACATCCACTGATTGTTCCCGATAACTTCTTTGGAAACTTTATTAGCGACCATAAAAATCACGGGCTTTAACGTGTATTAATGACCATTCGGAGTTTCCAATGAAGTCTAATCCATTTGTAAAGGCTGATTACATGAAGACCTTAGTTATTGCAGAAAAACCCTCCGTAGCCCGCGACATAGCCCGAGTACTAAAATGCACCCGCCGTGGCGATGGCTGCCTGCATGGTGGTGATTACATTGTCTCATGGGCTATCGGCCACTTAGTAACATTACAAGAACCAGAGGACTATAATCCAACCCTAAAACGCTGGCATAGGTCGGCACTACCCATATTGCCACAAATAATGGGCCTAAAGCCAATCCCTAAAACCGAAAGCCAGCTAAAAATCCTTAAAAACTTGATGGACTCAAGCGAAGTTGCCCAAATAGTATGCGCCACAGATAGCGGGCGTGAAGGAGAACTAATTTTCAGATACATATACAATTGGGCAGGCTGCCAAAAGCCGGTAAAGCGCCTATGGATAAGCAGCCTGACCGACACTGCAATTACAGACGGCCTATCCAAAATGCGCGACGGCCACGAATATGACAATTTATATGCATCTGCACGCTGCCGTGCCGAAGCGGACTGGCTGGTAGGCATGAACGCAACCCGTGCGTTCACGCTTAAAAACGGCCAATTACTGCCTGTAGGCCGCGTGCAGACACCTACGCTGGCTATTTTGGTTGACCGTCAAAAGGAAATTAACGCGTTCGTGGCTAAGGATTATTGGGAAGTGCAAGCTAAATTTCTGGCGGAAAATGAAACGCCTGAAACTGCCACAGAAATCTCGGAAACCCCGCCAAGCCAGTACACCGGCATGTGGATTTCTCCTGAAGGCGAGCAAAAAATTTTAGAGAAAGAAAAAGCCGAAGCAATAACCGCAAAAGTCCAAAACCAGCAGGGTATAGTAGAAAGCGTAGAAACAGAAGAAAAGCGCCAGCCCCCGCCCCAGCTATTCGACTTGACAGAGTTACAGCGGGAATGCAACCGCAAGTTAAACTTATCGGCCCAAAAGACGCTATCTATAGCGCAATCATTATACGAAAAGCATAAGCTAATCACCTATCCCCGCACAGACAGCCGTTACCTAAGCAAGGATATAGAACCAAAACTACGCACAATAATCGCATCAATACAAGAAGCACCGTACAACAGCTTCGCAGCACACCTGTTAACCCTGCCAAAACTGCCAATCACTACACGTATAGTAAACGATGCAAAAGTAACCGACCACCACGCTATAATCCCAACCGGCTCAAAAAAATCTTTATCCGGGCTTACTGGGGAAGAACGGGCCGTCTATGACCGGATACTCCGCAATTTTTTGGCAGTGTTCTACCCTGCATATGTATACGATGTTACTACCGTGCTAACATTGGTTATGGAGGAACGCTTCCAGTCCAAAGGTAAAATGGATAAAAACCTAGGCTGGACAGCCCTATACACCCACGAAAAACAAGCCGCACCCCAAGAAGCACAACCCATCCCGAAAAAACCGCGAGCCAAAGGCAAGCAATCGACCAAGGACAAAGAGGAAGAAACCCCTTCCCTGCCCCAACTTTCGAAAGATACACCGGTAACTACAATCGAAGCTATAACCCTGCAAAAAAAGACTCAACCCCCAAAACCCTACACTGAAGCCACACTACTGTCAGCAATGGAGCACGCGGGCCGCTTCGTGGACGACGATGCACTAAAAGAAGCGCTGAAAGCCTCCGGCCTAGGCACCCCAGCCACCCGCGCAGCGATAATAGAAAAGCTAATCTCCTCCGGCTACGTAGAGCGCAACAAGAAAAACTTAGTCCCCACAGAAAAAGCAATCGGGCTGATAGATATGTCTCCGCCAGAGTTACGCTCGCCAGAAACCACAGGCAAATGGGAGCGTGGGCTACAGCGCATTGCTAACGGGGAGCTAGATGATAAACGGTTTATGGAGAGTATTAAAAGGTATGTACTTTACCTGATAGAGTGGGCCGGGTAATTTAGATAAATGGGTATAAGCCCACGACGACTCTAACGAAGTGTAATACTTACAATTTCGTTATATGTTCCAATTCGAATTGGGGGTCCCCATGTGCTTACACCGGACGTGACTATAATATGTGGGCTACCTATATCTTTTTGATAATATCCATGATTAACATTATGCACAGTGTTTGTTATAAGATTTAAAGGAAACATTTGACCTTTGTGAGTATGGCCGAAAAGTAATAGATCAAATTTATTTCCATATTCATCAATATGCGAAGGATTGTGGTCCATTACAACAATAGGTAATCTTGAATTTACTGAAGCCATTACATCTGCTATGCCCGTGCGCTCAAACCCATCGAACCCGAAAATTGGTCTCGCATCAAGCCGCCCGATTAAAACAAGCTGGCCATCAATAACGATATGCTCATCATTAAGTAGATTTATATTACTTTGCTTAAGAAATGTTAGCATTTCATTAAAAGTTAGTCCTCCATCATGATTTCCTAAACAAGCATACACCCCATGCGTTGCCCTAATACTTCTAAACAAATCCATAACAATGGCAGGATTGCGAATAAGGTTTATATCGTCGCTAAAAATATCTCCAACCATACATACAATATCAGGCTCTAAACAATTGATATCGCGAATTATTTTCGGGAGGTTTTTTTCACAATCCGAGGCACCCAAATGTAAATCGGCTATCATGACTATCTTTATTTTATCTGATAATACGAAATCTTTTAGTTTTATATCGTATGAAATATATTTGATTTGTGTTGCTTTAAATTTTCCATAAATCATTATTACAATAGTTAATAAAATCACAATTAAAGCAGACCAAAAGCGAGTGGTTAGCGGCATAGGACTTTGGATTATTCGTGCTACTCGTCCAAAAAGAATCATGATATCAGCAATAAGAAAAAAGATAAGGAGATAGACATAAATCCCCAGCCAAAACGAAGCAATGATATTCATTATTTTCTTTATTCTAAAAGAATGCGGTGCAAATCCTATGATGATTGACAACGCAATAAATATATAAACAACCGCATATACCCATATGTTAATATCCGAAAATAACAAGATAATCCCTTGATATAACCTTTTAGCTATATAAAAATTCGTTCCACCGTAAAACGATAACACAAGTACAATACTGAAAATTATTCCTATCATACTTATAATATTTTTATTTTTTTTCATATCGTATTCTCCAATTTTAGAATCCCTTTTTCATGCCATTCTAATATTCAAAGGCACATGCGAAGGGTAGCGATTACAAAACTGGCACGTCACCACCTCAATAATAATGGTGTTACTTTCCCCGTTTAGACACGATCGTCGAAACCGGAAAAAGGTTCATCATAAGTATCAAAACCGAAAATTATTCGCTATAAATTCTCTCAAATAGGTGGCGGCCACGTTGTGCCGCTCGTCCATCCATATAGCGTCCATAGAGGTTTTTTCTGATTTTTCGGTATATAGCAAATATTGATTTCTTGCCCTTATATATTTTACGTAAGCCATGTAAAACCCTGCTAGTCCATCAACTGCCGAAAATATATTTTTTATTTCTTCATGGCTTCCATACGCTAACCACTCTTGGACATAGGCGTCAATTATCATTTCCTTAGCCGATTCTACAGGAAGCTTCCCTCTTATCGAGTACAGCAAACGAAACGTATCAAAAAATGGATGCGATACTCCACCGCAACCCCAATCATAGAAGATACTTTTTCCATCTACAATTCTAACATTATATGTCCCCAAATCCCCATGATGAACTATATTGGGGAGGCCGTTATTTTCTAGGGATTTTAGTATTGTTTTTGCATATTCGGTATTATGCTTTAATTTTTCAGCTTCGCTTTGCGAGAGCCTGTACGGCGTTTCGGATAGCATTTTGCACGCGTATTCCGGTAAAGTTTTCAGTTCATCTAACATCGTACTTATCCTGTAATCAAAACCGCTGATGCTTTTTTCCATAACAAACCGGACAGAATCCTTTTGGATGTGGGCCAATGATATGAACATATTTATTGCAGTCTCTATACTCAATTGCGGCAAATTTGTTAAGTCATCCCCGCCTATATCCCGCATTAGGCATACATTCATATCGTAGTCCCAGCCAATTACTTCGGGTTGGCTGATTATCCTAAGTTCCATTAGTTTAAGCGTAAATCTTAATTCATCTACAATAAAATCGCCGGTTTTTTTTAAATACAGATTTCCTACCGATGATGAAATACGGAGGAGTTTACCGTCTTTTATTTGAGTTATCTCTTTGCTGATATGGATACCTTTTGCGGCACATATTTTTTGAATCCATTCTAAATAATGTGAATGACTATAAGTGTCCTCCTTGTTGTTCAATTTCATCATCCCCTTCTATCAGCGTTAAACATTATATATCGCTGTATGTATTGATGGCATAATAACACAAATAAGGCAAACCATATATTCTCACGAATCAGTTATAATCTTACGAATTAAAAATATTTCTTCACCCAACTTTTCATCAACAACTGCGTCTTAATTATGAAGGGAGGGAAACCAAGTGAACGATTTCATGGAATTGGCAGCCACAAGTTACCCTAAGGTCTTCTATCACAGCTTGAAGCAAGTAAAAAATAACCATGATGCCGCAGACATTACCCAAAATACGTTTATAAAGGCCCTTATGCATTTCAGTAAAATAAGGGACCCGGCATCGCTCGAGCCATGGTTATTTACCATTTGCAATAACGAAATCAAGCAGTTTTTCCGCAATGCTAAGAAAACATCAATGATTCAAGAAAATGAGTTCCAAGCTGTTGAATCTCCGACACCCTATAAAGACGAAGATTACGACATACTATACTCTGCCATTGATAACCTGTCGTATGTACAACGCCAAGTGATACTACTTAAATACTTTGGCGGCTACACGATGCATGAGTTGGCAATTATTTTAGCTGTTAATCTTTCTACCGTGAAAAGCCGGCTTTATGAGGCACGCAAAACCTTGAAGCGGCTACTCGACACGCAAGCAATTACACCTTCCCTCCAAAAAGAAAGGAGAGATGCCCTTATGGCAACTTTAAACCTATGTGAAATTGGCGCCGTAACTATCCCATGCATGTCGCTACATGCGCAAAAGCAGCTTGTGCAATGCGCCAAGGATAACACAAAGCTAAGCACCGCTATTTTGTCAGAGTTGGCCAACATCCCTACAGGCCAAGCATTTATGGAGGCTTGCAACGGAAAGCTTTCATATGAGGAATTACTGCGTATCTTGGCCTGCTGCGATGACTCGCTGCTATATCGTATTGGCGGTCTATCATTTCAAACATGGCGCAATGCAATCGGCAACCCGCTGGTTAAAGATGTAACGGCGCTTTACAAAACCGGTGGCTATATCGATAGTGTAGAGCCAATTATCTATGTAAAATCCATACGCGACACATGCATATGGTACAAGAAATACCTTAATTGGGACGATGGCGGCGCAAGCGATGACAATGATTGCGAACGGGGACACGCGATCATTTGCCCGTACACCCCAGAAGGTACCCATAACAACTATGGGCATTTTAAAGGATTCCATTTGCGCTGTGGCGGTAGCGGTGATATAACTAACGCTGGTTTATTCGTTTTTGTAAGTGGACTGGAAGGGTTACGCACAGATATTGCGGATAAAGGATGGGGAAAAATAAGCGATATTTTTGATGGCGGCTGGGGGACGCGGTCTTTCAGGCTAACTGATCTAAATGGGCTTGTTATTGAGTTTTGCGAGTGGATGTGAGGTGAAGAAGTTCGCTTAAAGCTGTAAAGCAATATCCAGTATAATTCAAAAAGGGCATTTGGATGGTGGGGTTAATACAATCACACTATTTCAAATGTCCTTTTTTATATGGATGTATTATGCACATAGATATGCTATAGTTGCTATGAAGAGTTGCGAAGAAATTTTATTTTATTAGTAGGAGAAAAAATTATGGACAAGGTAAAAAAGGAGTCACTTACTGAAGATACAATAATCGGTTCCAGAAAAATTTCCGCGGATGAGTTTCGGAGATTTTTTAAGAAAACGCTGGGAGAGGATTACGAAAAATTCGCTGTTGTCAGGAATGTCATAAAAGTGTCGTTGAATCACAAAGGGAAAACCCTTAAAGAGATAATAGAGGAATGTAATAACCCTGCGGGTAGCAAAAGTTTAGAAGAAATATTGGAGGAAGATAGATTCAAAATTATCTCCATGCCCGATAAAGCTTTCATCATAGCCTTTGACAAGGCGATGAACGAAAGGGGGTATGATTTTGGTGGCACTATTTACGGGAATATGGATTTGATGGCGATTGTATATGGCAAAACCGGCACAAAAACCAGGCCGTGCCCCGTTCGTATTCATATTAATAATGACGGTAATATTTGTTTGAGATTATATTTGCATAAAGTTGATGACCACCGGCAATATATTGAAAACGCTCCAACGCGTATTAGGGAGGTGTTTACAAACGACATAGGTAAATGTACGGGCTGCAATTTTAAGGATGGAAAATGCAAATACAAATGCACAAAGACCTATACAATCGGCAGGCGTTTGTTTAGTAAATGTTATTTTGAAGTCACCGATACAACAGTAGAAAATATACCCGATTATATAGATTTGTTATCGGAGTTTCATCCAATGAAAAAAACTAAATGACCCTAATAAGCAACTTTCTTCAGGAACCTACAGATTTATGTGAAAATCATACTTAACGCGCCAGCACATTAAAAAGGGCGCTTTAACCAATCTCCTTCATAACCTTGTCCAGACGTTCTTTAAAAACATTCATTAGTTTCGTAATATTGCCTGTTATAAAGTCTATTATATCTGCCCAATGCTCTTCCGAATCATATAGGCCATACTCGTTGTAGTGTACACAAATTCTACAGCCCTTTTTCTCGGAAAGTTGCTGCCAGTCAATCTTACCACCAAATTCATGCTCTATTTCACTCTTTTGGTTGAATAGCATTCTGAAAATATGTTTATTTCTATCCCTATCGTTTGTACCTATAAAAAGTTCTGCCCTTGCGCCACCTTTTAATATTACAGGGGTGAAGCCTATCCCACCATGTCCGCTTGCGCCCGTAACCCACTGGTCTGTTGTTGGTGATACATTCATAAAAATACCCGTTTTACTACGCAATTCTGGCAAGGCTTGTTCCCAAAATTTGCGCCGTAAACTATGTCTTGTGATATCCTCTTTGGCTGAAATAGCTTCCTTTTGCTTTTTTACGGTCAAGCGTATTTGATAATCTTCAATATCTCGCACGGGTAAAATTTGTTCTGTATCAAGATATAATTTCTCATCATCTATGTATGGCGTAACCTTGATACAGGTGATATTAACGCCATGGTTACGCAGCCATAGCACGGTTGATGTTACTTCCTTTCTAAAGTTTGCTGCAACAAGTACAATCCGCTGGTCACTTCCTGTTGGGTTTAGACGAATATTTTCGCGTTCTTCATCGTAGAACTCTGTGATTTTATCAACGGCTGATATACCTGCACCAAGATACTGTTGAAAAATTTCATAGATTTCTGTGTCTGTTAAGGTAGCGCAATAAGAAGCATATTTCAATGCCTGCCAAACGACATCTCTTCCCGAGTCATCCAGCTTGTTTTCTATAATTACAAGCCGCCGTTGTTCATCTAGTGCCAGCAAGTCTAAACGCTCGTTGGTATCCGAAAAGCCGGCAAATTCTTTCTGAATAACTAATAAATCCTCACCTAATATGGCTGGGTTATTTACTATCCATTCCTGCAAATCGTGCCGTTCGGATAGTTTTAGTTCTGAAAATGAGACTTTCGTTAAGGGAACCGCCTGTTTGGTTTGCTGGTTTATTTGAAACATTATATTTCCTCCTTTAAACCAGCTTTAACCCACAATGCGGGCCGCACACCCCCACGGCCTATGCATACCCTATCGCCGTTTGTGGGGATATATCCAGGGGTGCCTACATATGCAACGGTGCAATCGCTGTAACCGGGCGTGCGCAGCCACCAAAGGGAGGCTAGGCCATTATGCTTGGCTACCCTGCTGTCGTCATGGAGGTTTGACAAAATCCAGCCACTGTCATCGGCTACCCATTTGCCTTCTTCGTATTTTTTTCGCCTGTTGTGCAAATAATCTCCGCTATTGCCAAAGTATCGGTCAACTTCTTCAAGGCTTAATACAAAAATTTTGTCATACGTATCGTTACCGCCGCTTATGCCGTACCATTGGTTGTCTGGGTTTTCTAGCCTTGTTTCTACTACTATATCCTTTTCAGATTGGCTAAAATTGTTGTAAAAATCGCCATTAAGATACTGCCGCAACTTGCTATTTTCCCATATTACGCCTTCATAGCATGGGTGGTACGCCCGTTGCTCTAGTATATCGTCGCTTATAACTAGTGCTTTACCATTTTCTACATCCAGCACACGCCAGCAAAAATCCCCAAACTGCACGATTTCACCAATGCTTATATTGGTAAAGGCAGGTAGGAGTTGTTCGCCACATGTGGGTGGTATGAAGCCCAGTAGTTCCGCTATACATTCTATTGTCGCCTTGGCCGCGGATTCTTCTATAAAATATTTTTTGCGTAGCTCGCGCGTAAGGTTGTGTACATCTGTGTTCATATTCCTTGATGAGGAATTTTTTATGCGCGAGTATGCGTTCATTCCGCTTATTGCGCTATTTAATAATATATATACCGGCTCGGCTAAAACATTGGGGAGCGCCTTTGTCATTTTCGCAGTAAAGTTTGCTGCATCTTCAAAGTATTCTTTTCCAAACCGATTTTGACAGTCTTGCAGGGCTTGCCTTATTTCGTTTCGCATATCGCACCTCATTATCATGTGTAATCTCGCATCCGCTTCCATACATCTAAAATCATCTGGTAGCGGTGCGGCGGTACGCCTCTAAACGGCAGATTGCTGGTTGTGAAAATGTAGCCGCCGCCGGGTTTGGCGTGGGTTAGGCAGTATTCCGCGCCCGCTAATAGCTCTTCGTCTGTACCGGACTGCAATAAACCGCAGTTTACATTTCCGCATAGGGCTACTTTGTGGCCTACTCGCGCCTTTATTTCCTTTATATCCACCCCGCAGGCAGGGTCAAGGGAATGCAGGGCGTGTGGCTTACAATCAACTATTTGGTCTAATATAGGTATGATATTCCCATCTGAATGCTTGATGGTGTACATGCCCTCTTTTTTACATTCTTCGACTATCTTCGCAAGATAAGGCTGGATAAACTCCTCAAACATTTCGGGCGGGCAGAATGGGCCAGATTTATCGCAGTAGTCAGAGCAAAGCAGGGCCACGTCTACGCCTGCTTCGGCCAGATTTTTATTGCGCTCTATTGCCGTGTTCATGCGCTTTTTGGCCTCTGCATGGAGACCTATCGGGTCATTGGCGGCACGGTAGGCAAAAGACTCCGTTCCACTTCGGATTCTGGGGGTGAGTGCGAAGGTGCCATCTGCAGAATAGCCAAGCAGCCGCCGCCCGCCGGTTAACTCACGCACTTTTTTGAATAGGAATTTCCGCTCTGGCGAGATAAAAGTGCCATCTACATAGCCTGCGCCAAAGTGGCCGGGGACTATGCAATAGTCCAAAGCTTCGAATACTTTTACGATGTCTATAGCTACTTCGTTTAAGCGGCGGTCCTTTTCGGCAGGTGAAAGGCGGTGAATTACATCGCGGTTTAAGTCTGATGGGTATAAATTGATACCGAACATCTCCGGGGCAAGAGTAAAGCCCAATTCGAAGGTAGGGACTTGGTCGGGGATTTGTAGGTTTAGGGCAGCTACGGCTCTTTCTTTTGGGGTCATTTAAACCATCCTTTTTTCCATTTATAGCGAATTAATTCGAAATTCATTCCGGCTTGCCGGAGACTGCATCTCATTTAATTCACTTTAGCTATCAAGTTTTTGCCACCATCTTAGTAACATCATAACAAAAACCGGATGAAAGAAAAAGCATGCAAAAAGCCCATTGACGATTCAAAACAGAACGGTCAATGGGCTTTTTATTAGCTATGTTTCGCGGTTCTACTCAATCTCTGCGATCTTGGCAAAAAACTCATCTTTTGTGTCGCATACGGTAAACTCGCCATTTAAGAAACCATATACTTTCCCTTGCAGATCCGGTTCACGGCCAATACACCGCCCTATGCACCCGGTGGTGTGGTCTTTGGCTTTGACTTTTCCCTTTAACTCGGTCACATCAAAACCTGAACATTTCTTGCATACACGTACTTTTTTTGGTGTCGCCATTTTTAGCGCCTCCTTATATTATAAATGGTGTTACGGCTTTAGGTTTGGACCAAAGTATAAAAACAAAGACGCTCATGCTTGTTTTAATAATAGCACTATCTCGTCCACTGCACTCGCAATTTCCCGCAGTTTTGCTACGATTTTTGTACGTTTTTTACTATCTTGCAATGCTTCCAACGTCACATTAAACCCGCCGCCTATCGCTTCCAAATCTTCACCATTTTGGTTGTTCCACATGTCAGCGGTTTTTTTATACAGTTTGCTTACATCTTCTAAATAACCCATATCGGGATTGAGTTCCCGCGCCCGCTTCAAAAATTCGTGGCAGCAGCTGCCGTTTGTAGCCAAGGCACAGATGTAGGCAACATACATACACCAGCCTTCAAATTCCTCCGGCCTCATATTATCGTATCTTCCGGTTTCTATTGTATTTGCCCAAATTCTTAATGCTTCCGGGCCGTAGACATATAAATCAGTTTTAACATCAAAAAGTGCGGGTAAAGCCAGTATGGCTTCTTTGTATATATCTGCAAGATTTACAGTGTTTTGCTTGCCTCCAACAAAAACCCATCCGCCGCACATTGTGCCATTCTCTTCGGCATCTTTAATTGCGTCTTCGAAAAGAATCCGTTCTGGCTCGCTTCTATTCCCCATGATGTATAGCAGGGTTTTGGCATGCTCTTCATACCCCACAATCACACCAAAAAGATCAGGATTTCCCAAGCACCAAGCTATAACCGGCACCCCTTTATCTATATAAGCTATCAAGGTTTGACGGTACATTTCCACGTTTTTGCGCAAATCTTTGCCGTGTACATAAGTAGCGGAATATCCGCATTTTTCAAATAGAGCCTCAACATAAGGCACCGGCTTCTTTCCAAGGTTGTAAGCACTTACTCCGTCTCCATAAAATTTATGGTCAGTCGGGTAAAAATGGGTGAATACATCCCCAGTCAGTCCGGCAAAAAAGTTGTAGTCGTAATCCGGCTCGCCCAGGCTTTCCATTACATATCTGGCACAACCGTTAAACCAGTAATTCTCCCCATACTCATCGGTTATTACCCTGTGGATATTCGGGATTATGTTGTTACTTTGCTTGGTCATCATTGTCAGTGTCCCTTCTTTAACTTTATTTTTAGGCAGCAATGCAAGCTGCGACACTTTTATAGAACGGAAATATTTCAACGAACGGCCATCACTGCCAAGCACAACAGGCCGGGCATCTTCACGGCTCAAATCCAAGGACATATAGGGGAAATTGGTGCCACAGTAGCGTACTTCGCTGTTGATAATACAGGCTAAATGCTTTGGCCCAATCACCCAAGTAACGAGATTATATTCGCCTTTTTTAATCTTCCCTCGCCCGGGATAATCGTAATAATCCCGAAAAACCGGCTGGTTAAAGCACAGGGATTCTTTAGACAGTGTCTGGTCTGTGTTGCCGCCCATGTTTACACCAAATGCATAGTTATGGTCTTTACTGTGATTGCCATGGTACATGCGTAGGCTTTGATTATCGCCACCGTGACTGTAATGCCCGGCTTCGTCGTTATCCACGCGGAATTCAATGTCCACTCTAAAGGGCAGCTTAACCTCCACAGGAGTGGCCAATACCCTTGTGGATATCCAGCCCATGTATTCTGCTTCGCCGGTTTCCAGTAATTTATAGTGTGGGTTGTTTATGGGGATTAGCTTGTCCAAAGCTATTTCCGCTTCCCACACAATAGGGTTTTGCGTTTCGATTTCTTCGATAGATATTGAAGCTGGCGGTAACTCGTCAGGCTTGTGGAACAGCGCCGGGTCGGGTAAGCGTTTTTTAACCGGCACTAGCAGGGATACTAGGTCTCGCTTATCGTCTGGGGAGATAAGGTTTTCCAGTAGGGCTTCGTGGCGTAAGGTTCCATCGTGGTTATAGTCAATTTCGTAGAATTTATTTTCGTCGAAACTGGTTATCAATGCCCGAAAGGCTTCGCCTATGCCTTCATCTACGTTAACATTTACCGTTGCGAAAAGGCCGCCGCAGAAAGATTTCTCTAAAAAAGGGTTTGGATTGCTGCCTACATAATCATCTATAAAATCATCATTTACGCGTAAGATAATTACATCGCCCGCAACTGATTGGTATTCGAACTGCGTATGGCTGCCGGGCGCACCCATGAGTATGCCATTTGCTTGAGTCCATTTTAGAAATCCCTCTGTGTCGGAAACTTGCGGGTCGGCTTTCAAATACGATGATAAAACCTGCATTTCTGGCAGGTATATGATTGCTGGGCATAATGGCTTTGCCAGCGTCTGCGACAGGGTGGACAGGTCTTTGAAATCGGAAACATCTGGCTGCTTCAATTGCTCCAGTTGCTTTTCCATTCCTTCATATAGGATGGGAAGTGCGGATATTTTAGTCACGCCATTTTGTTTCATGGCTAATAAGAACTCGTTTACTATACGGCGTAATTCTGTTAAAGCGCTTACTTCCTTATCAATAGCCGATATGCGGTTTACGAAGGCTTCTACTACTACACTCATATCATCGTTTTCGTAGATGCGGATAATATCTTTAATTGGGATTAGCATTTTTCTTAGAATCATGATTTGCTTAAGCCGCTCGATGTTTATGGCATCATAGAAGCGATATTTTTCCGCAGGCATGCGTGTGCTTTTAATTAGGCCTACCTGTTCATAATAGCGCAGGCTGCGTGATGTTAAACCTAGCTTCGTGGTAAGGTCTGTGATTTTTATTAAGTCCATGAGTGTACCTCCTTTGTGCTTGAGTTGAATATACCACTTGACCGTGCGTCAAAGTCAAGAGTTTATAATCACGTCCAAAAAATAGCAGTTTATTTTTGCACCCAATGGCTATACTAATCCCAAAAGCACAGGATTGGAGAGTATGCCCATATGCGTAAATTTATAAGTAAAATACCAAATTTTCTGAAGCCCGGCAGGCGCTGGAGAGTGCTTAGCGACATGACTTCTTGCCAGCCAGACGATTTACAAGAGCAGCATGAAATACCGGCAAGCACCACTTCTAAGTGGAAATTCACTTGCTTATATATACTAATTATTTTAGCTGCCGCAATTACAGCCCCGGCCCTCACCGCCCACGCAGCTAACAGCAATATCACAGCTTCATACTGCCAAGACAGTTCTCTTAGACTATGTGAAGCACCGGACATAGGCGACACAGAGGTATTCTTCCGCCGCGAAAAAGAAGCACTCGTACCCATAATCATGTATCACTTGGTAACAGAAAACAGCCGTTATGTAGGCAAATTCGGCATCCGACCATCAGAGTTGGAAGAAGACCTAAAATTCCTAAAAGAAAACGGCTACAATACGATAGTAATGCAAGATTTGATAAACTTTGTAGAAAAAGGCAAGCGTTTGCCCAAAAATCCAATTATTCTAACCTTCGATGACGGAAACTCCAGCGACTTCAAATATTTGTTCCCGCTGCTAAAAGAGTACGACATGAAAGCCGTAATCTCCATAATAGGTAAGGCCGTAGATCATAACACCGAAGAACACGCCAAGTACCCAGCCGGTAAGTTCCCAAACCTTACATGGCCGCAAGTAAAGGAAATACACGACGAAGGCATAGTAGAGGTACAAAACCACGGCTACAATGTCCATGGCCCCGCAGGCAGTGGTAAGCTTAAGCGCGAATCGGCAAGTGAGTATCATCAACGGTTATTAGCAGACCTTACAAAGCTGCAAGACCTTTGTGAAAAGCATCTAGATGCGAAACCCACAACATTCTGCTATCCACTAGGGGTAATAAGCAAGGGGAGCCACGCCGTGCTTGAGGAGATGGGGTTTAAGGCAAGCTTGTCTTGCCAAGAGGGCATTAATGTCATAAAACATGGCGAACCGGAATGCCTGTTTAAGCTAAACAGAAACAACCGCCCAAGTGGCAAATCAATAGAAAAAGTGCTTTTAGATATTTGGAAAAACGCCGAAAAGCGTGGCATAAGCCAAGACAAAGATTAATAAATGATTATAATCAAAAATTATTTTGCTTTTTTCTCGCAATGGGTTTACAATATTCTTAGCTTGAATTTCAAGTTCAAGCAATCTTATCCCGAGAAAGGAGTTGGTTAATTTTGAAGAATATAGGGTGGTTTTTGTCCTAACCCTAAAAGGACAATAATAGTGTTTTGTTTGAAATTGAGCTTTGTCTCATTTTAAATCGAAACGCTTGACAGGAGGGGTTCAATGCCCCTCCTGTTTTTGCATGTAAATGTGTTATTCAGTAAATTTCTGAAAATTTATAGAAGGGAGAATGGACATGTCAACTTTAAAAACATACGCAACTTACCCATCAGAAGGATTTATGAGGAGGGTATTTCACATTGAAATACGTAAACGCGAAGGACGTTCTCCCACCTGATGTGCTGTCTGAAGTGCAGAAGTATACCTGTGGCGCGCTGATATATGTCCCTAAAACAGATAAAATTGGCTGGGGCCAGTTAAGCGGTGCCAAATCAGAGGTTTTTTTACGCAATCAAAATATCATGGCAGACTATCAAAACGGTACGTCCATATATGAATTAATGAATGAATACTGCCTGTCTGAGGCCAGTATTCGTAAAATAGTGTATCGCAAAGTTGCTTCATTTTAAAATGAGTTGAAGCAAAGCATTCTCGGGCATTTTTGATACGAAATATATTCGTGTCAAAGCGAACGGGCAAAAGACCACTGCAAAACCTTAGTGACGGTTTTGCGGTGGTCTTTTTTAATGCCTATTGACATTCACATTACGTCATAGTTTATCATTACGCTTGTGGGCCACACATAACAAAGAAGAAATCTTTCAGGAGGTAAAAAAGTGGAGTATACAATTAACAGCCTAGCTAAGCTATCAGGCATAAGTAGGCGAGCGCTACGCCACTACGATGAAATGGGACTGCTCTCGCCAACCCGCTCCAGTTCAAACGGCTACCGTATATACACCCAAGCGGAAATAGACTGCCTTCAGCATATTCTTTTCTACCGTGAGTTGGGCATACCCCTAGACGAAATTAAGCGAATTTTGCATTCAAAAGATTTCGACGGTGAAGCGGCACTTCAAAACCACCTGACCCAACTCTTAACCAAAAGAAAGCAGTTAAACGCACTAATCTCAAACGTAAAAAAGACGCTATCGGCGCAGAAAGGTGAAATAACCATGGAAAACAAAGAAAAATTTGAAGGCTTCATCCACAACCTAGTTGAGGATAATGAAAACAAGTACGGCAAAGAAATCCGCGAAAAATATGGTGATGACACTATAAACCGCTCAAACACAAAAGTAAAAGGCATGACGAAAGAACAATATGTTAAAGCCGAAGCCCTATCCACAGAGTTTAATGAAACCCTAAAGGCGGCCCTAGCCCAAGGCAACCCCGCCGGTGAACTGGCTCAAAAAGCATGCGGTCTTCACAAACAATGGCTATGCCTGTTCTGGGATAATTACACAAAAGAAGCCCACAAAGGCGTAATCCAAATGTATGTAGACGACCCGCGCTTCACAGAGTACTACGAAAAAATTGCTGCCGGAAGCGCGGTGTTTTTAAGGGATGCTGTGGCTGTTTACACTGGCTAATTAGTCTGCTAACCGTGGAAATGAGCCATTGCCATCCTCACGGCTCCATCGTAAAAACGGCCCATTTTCGCCGCGGAATGAAATATAAATGCTTTCCATCCTCCAAATCGCATCCTCATGTAATGGGATTTCATTCCTGCCATAGCGGTAAAATTGCCCATCAATAAAAAAATATTCATACACGTATCTACGTCCTTCAAGTGTAGTGTACGAACGTATGATAGGAATAAATCCCTGTTCTTCCAGCATCAATGAATTGCTCTCGACGAAATAGTCGTGCCAGTAAGCCATACTCTCTGTTTTCTCGCTGAGATAGAGGCCGCCAAAGTCGGCAAGACGATTTTGCATAAATTGACAGAAAGGCTCTTGCGTCAATTGATAGGGAATATCATTATTGCTGACATCTCCATCCAGCACAACATCAAGAAAAAACCCCAACTCTTGAAACTCCAGAAGCAAACATGGTCTTTGGCTAAAATACTTCTCTGTTATTTCAGCAAGGGTATAGTTTTCCGCCAACTGAATTAACTGTTTCTGGCGCCCCGGTCTTGCAAGTTCTCTAATCCCATGTCTCCAGTAATCATACAAGCCGGATTCATCAAGCGCATAATCAACATAAGTATCCCAACCAAACCCGCCTCTTCGCTGCTCGATAACAATTCTAGCAAGAGCTAGCAGCACATCCACATCTGCCTCAGAATAAAAGACAATAGGTATGTTTGGGCAAAGTCTGCCAAGGTGAGGGGAAAGAAAATCAAGGGTATCGCGTACGTGTGGGTAACTGCTGGTGTTCATGAACACCAGCCCAAGTTCACGAAGTGGTTCAACTAAATCCTCAAAACTGTTAAAGTTGTGTGCGCTATTAAAGCAAGTTGCCTCATATTCACTTGGCTGTGCCATAATCGTGTAGGATTGCGCCTGAACGGCAAAAACCGTACCAATAACCATAACCAAAACTAGCATCACACAAATGATGAATATTCCTCTGCTTTTTTTGCGAGTATCCATAATGGACAAAATCCGGCTTCTCATGCTGTTTTTACCTCCATAGAAATTAGTCGCCAAAACGGTTTTAAGCTTCGAACGATACTGCGCCACGCCAATCATTATTTCACCATATGATTGGCGGGTGTTTATGTCTGCACTACGTAAAACTTCTGCGTCACATGATGTTTCGCATTGGACATTGATTGCCCTTGCCATCATGTAGACAACGGGGTTAAACCAATGTAACGCAGTTGCCGCCATAACCAAATATTTATACAGTAGGTCCTTCCGTCTATAATGCACAAGTTCATGCTTAAGGATAAACCGCAGTTCATCTTGTGCAAATTCACCCGATGGTATTAGTATTCTTGGCTTGAATAACCCAATCATCATAGGGCTGCCCACACACGCACACAGATATACAGGTATCTTCCGAGTAATCCCCATTTCCGATTTAAGATTTTGTAGCAAGAATAAAACCCGTTCGTCTGTGATATTTTTGCTCCATCGCCGTGCCGTTTTAGTAAAGAAATAATACTTAACGCTATGATAGGCAATGAATATTATCAGCCCTGCCAGCCATACCATAAACCCAATTTGCCACCATGAAATATTTGGTGCCGTACTGGAAATCACGTTATTATTCAGATACGGTGTGGTAAACACCGGTAAGGTCGCTGGAAGGGAGGCATAGCCCGGTGCTTCGCTGCTCATATGAACAACAGGTAAAGGTATGCTAGTTGGCATTTCAACGTTAATTACTGCATTACCCCACTGTGGCCGGAATGGAATAATTAAGCCAACTACAATTATCAACCAAGCGTAATACAATCCCTTTCTGGAATACCGTTTAGCTAAAAACGGTGTATTCACCATGTACAAAAAAGCAAGTATGGACATGGTAATGGAGCAGACTAAAAAAGTAGTCAAAAAATTTTGTATACCCATACTACCCCTCCCGTTTGCTTAGCAGCTTACGCAGTCCCTCAATTTCTTCATCAGTTAATGCTTCTTCATCGTACATGGCAGTGACAAGGTTAAGGAACGAATTATTGTGGTACTGCTTTAAGAAATTACCGGTCTCAAACCGCAGGTAATCCTCCTGATTAACAAGCGGGTAGTAAGTACGCTCTCTGCCGGTTTTTTCGGTACGCAGGAATCCCCGCTCTACAAGCCTTAGCAATAATGAGATGGCGGTTTGTACTTTCCAGCCCTCCCCGTCGCCATGCTGATGCATTATTATATTGGCTGTTATGGGTGGTTTGTTTGCCCAGACTACCTTCATAATGTCAAACTCTGCATCGGGTAGCTTTTTCATTATTTCCATGATAACGCTTCCTTTCGAACAATATTAGGCAGTTGCCTACAATCGTTATTATACAGTTGCCTAATATGAATGTCAACCCACTTTCATGCAATATTGGCTACGGGTTGCGTGCATAAAAAAGGTTCGTCATTAGTATCAAAATCAGATTTTTGACAAACAAAACCGCATCCATCATAATTAAAGCGGCAGTCATTGGATTGCCGCTTTAATTGCGCTAAAAACCCTTCGAAAAGAGGTTTCGCCATGCAAACAGAAGCCGTGAGGAATGTATACGAAAAAATCATCCGCAATATGGAGTCCGTAGTTATAGGCCGTAGGGAATCAATCCACCTAGCCGTCATAGCATTGTTGGCCAAAGGCCATATATTACTGGAAGACGTGCCCGGTTCGGGCAAGACGCTTTTGGCAAAATCACTTGCGGCCTCTGTAGGGTGTATATTCAAGCGTATTCAGTTTACCCCCGATGTACTGCCGTCAGATATTACAGGCATTAACTATTTTAATATGAAGACATCCGAATTTGAATTCTCCCAAGGACCGATTTTCGCAAATATTGTGCTGGCGGACGAAATTAATCGCGCAACACCCAAGACACAGGCCGGTTTGCTAGAATGTATGGAGGAACGCCAAGTCACGATAGACACGGTTACACACCGCCTTGCGCCGCCTTTTATGGTAATCGCTACACAAAACCCAATAGACACGCAGGGCGTTTTCCCGCTGCCTGAGGCACAGCTGGACCGCTTTACTTTCAAAATCCCAATGCAATACACCACCCACGAAGACACAGTAGAAATATTAAAAACCCACCAAAAAGAACAACCCAGCTTAGAACCAGTTGTATCGGCGGAAGAAATCGTAGCTGCTCAATCAATAATTCCTGATATTTTCGTGCATCATGACATGATGGGCTACATAGTTAGCCTTACCGAAGCTACCCGCGTCCATGAAGGTGTCATGCTTGGCGTAAGCGCACGGGGCGCGTTAACGCTAATGCGTGCGGCGCAAACCATCGCGGCCATAAATAGCCGTAACTATGTAACACCAGACGATGTTAAACAAGCAGCAACCCCACTAATGGCCCACCGGCTGATATTAAGAGGCTCGGAACGCATCAAAAAAACCGCAGCAGAGGATATAGTCGCGGATATTGTTAACAACACAACAGTACCAACCGAGTTTTTGCTAAGCTGATGAACGGCGCAATATGGGCTTTGCCAATAATTTTTATAGCAGCTGTTTTTGTGCTGCGCCACATTGGCATAAGCAGACTTGCCTACAAGCGTTATTTTTCCCAGCCGGGTACATATGAAGGCGAAACGGTTATGCTGGTAGAAGAGATACAAAATCGCTTCATTATGCCGCTTTTTCGTGTAGATGTTCACGCGTATTTATATAAGGAACTACGCCTTCCCGGCCATACACTGGCGGAAAGCGGCATGCAAGAGTTCACCAGCCGCTTTTTCTTGGCACCGCGCACACTTATAAGGCGCTCTATTCCGGTTGTATGTACAAAGCGAGGGTATTACGAGTTGGACTCTGTGTATGTACAGCGCAGAAGCCGCACGGCCAAAGCCAAACTGTTTGTGTACCCGCGCGCATTGGCTTTTGAGGAAAGCAATCCTATGGAAAACGCGATGCAAAACCTTGCACAATCAAACAAGCGGCTGTTCCAAGACCCGTTCAGCTATACGGGTGTACGCGAGTACCGTCCGGGGGACCCATTTCGCAGTATTAACTACAAAGCCACAGCCAAAACCGGGGAGTTAAAGGTAAACGAACGCGACTTCTTCTCCAGCCGCAGTTTTATGGTGTACATAGATTTCCAAGTGCCTACATATCCCAAAACCCTGTCTACGCTACAATATACACAAATGATGGAGAAGTCCCTGTCCTACACCGCCGATATGGTTAGCAAGTCCATAAACCAAGGCTATAGCGTAGGATTTGCTGCCAATTGCAAGAAGCTATTAGGCCGCGAAAACCATATCCGCTACCCAATGCGCCGCGGGCGGGAGCATTATATAGAAATGTTGCAAGAGATGGCATCTATCCGCATATCAGAAGGCTGCTCTTTTTTATGGCTGCTGCAGCAAGATATAGACAATTTGTGGAATGTGGACATATATATCATGACCGCCAATACCTATGACGATAATTATTACAGTTTTGATAACATAGTTGCCGCGCTAAGAAGCAAGGGGAATCATGTTACTATATTGGTACCTGATACGGGTTTGGGTGATGCCTTGTGTGGTCTTGAAAAACAGTGATAAGTGCTTTACTATCTTGTTTGTCAACTACTATCTTAGCAAGATCAGTTGTTTTAAATTTTATGTCGTCAAATGGACGGCAGAAAAATTTATGCTGGAGGAAAGCATATGGAAATCAGTGATCCAGAAAAAACATGCGAAATATTTCTTATAAACATTCCTAATTCTTTTGACATACACAGTGACTTTCTAACGTGTATTTCAAAAAATGATTTTGAAGTTGCATTTAAACAAATTTGGCATATATTCAAAAATATCTATGAGGATGTTACTACCAATCAATATGAGTTTGGGATTCCTAAGAAAATAAAATTGTATGCGTGGACGCCATACCGGCCCGTAAGCTTATTATATTTATTGTCTATATCAGGAGTTATAAAAAATCAAATACTAATTGTAGATACCGCTGCGTTCAATGAAGTGAAAACAAAGGAACTTAAAAACATACACATCCTTTTTGAGCGATTGCAAGATTATGGGTTTATTTTTGAGGGTCTGCAAAAGTTTAGAATCCCGAAAACCGCATCTACGATTAAAATATGTTATCCCGATAATCCTAATGTTATCACGATTTTGAAAATGATGGCTGATAAGGCATACAGATACAATAAAGTAAACGATTTTAATTCATGCTACTTTAGATTATTTACCGAAGATATGGATACTGCAAATTATGATAAAGGGGTAGATGTGTTTTGTGACCGGCTAAATGCTCAGCAGGAAAAAGATTTTGTGTATGCGTTTGATAAGTCATTGAAAGAAAAAGGCTATTTTGGACATGAAAGACATGGATATTCGTATTACGCAAAGGAAAGCACCATGAAATCCAAAGGCACATACCATTTTAAATTAGAAAGGCTTAGTAAGGAAACAGCCCAATATTTATACGCTAATGCACAAGCATCATTGTTTGCGGAGATAAAACATAACGATCAAGTCCTTAAATTGTGCTTACGTATCAGAAACGTGGATAAATGTTTGGACTACTTAAAGCAATGCCCTGAGCCAATCAAAAATATCTTTCGGGGTAGTGACAGAGGTTGCGGAGATAGTTCATATTGTGATAAAGGCATGAATTTTAATTTCGAAGGAAATACCTATTGGCGGTGTTCATGTTGTAATGCTATGTTTAATTGCCTACCTGAAATAGAAAATATACCGCATTATATAAAATTAGTAGAGTTAGGATTTAAAAGTTAGTGGCGATTAACCAAACAAGACAGATGGAGGGGCAAAATAATGCGAACTTTTGACGAGTTAAAACAACTACTTATCCAGATTAAAGGTAACGACTACAACGTAACTGATGGGACTAATGTGGACGGCATAATAGCCGATATGTTGAAATTTATCGGTCATACGGATTGGGAACTTAGGGATAAATTGATATATTCGACATTCAACAGCTGGGTTGATAACGGCACACTCTCGACAACACAAATGAAACATATTTTAACCACCTGCCTTAGCGAACAGTATCTGTTTTATGGCATTGGTGAAAAAGATACGGATTCCGTATTCACACGCGCTTTTTCCTCACTTGCGATAGCCTTGGCTTTTTGTTTGCATGATGAAAAACCATTCTTGACAACAGATGATGTGCTAAGCATCCAGGAAACTGTATTGCGGTATGTTAGCCAAGAAAAAGATTATCGTGGCTATGTGGACGGAAAGGGTTGGGCGCACGCTGTGGCGCATATAGCGGATGTATTGGTTAATATCTCTTGTTGCTCTGTAGATAATGATTACTGCATTGGCTACGAAGGTATGAGCAAGATTTTGCAAACCGTTAAAACTTTGATTTGTAATAATGAGTATGTATATACCGCCGAAGAGGATGAGCGCTTAGTAACCACGTTCTTGATTGCTGCCGACCTGCATAAATTTACCGCAAAAGAACTAATAGGCTGGATTGATAGCTTTAACATGACAGATACCGAATACTGGAAAGGTACAATTCCAAACGATTATTATATATACATTAACCGCAAAAACTTTATGAGAAGCCTTTACTTTAAGTTGCAGAGTCAAATATCAACCGAAGGCTTTGATGAAATATGCAGGCATATGTGTAGTTTTCTTATTGAGTCGTAAGTACCTAATCTTGGAGGATATGGTATGACGCTAATTAAAATTATCCGCGAACATAAACTTATCACAATTCTGCTTGCTGTCGCCCTTGTGGCTACAATAAGTACTGGGGCTGTGTTTTTTAGAACAGGCGGGGATAACCTACCGCTATTTTTTTTATTTATTACGGCTGTTATATGGCTGTATGTTCAATTTCGCATTTTTATGAAAATCTTAAATAGGTACGCATGGGCTAACCCCGTTACCAAACGGATTAGTAGAATCATAAGCGGGTTGTTTGGCCTGCTGTTTACCTTTTTAGGGGCAATATTTGCGCCGGTGGCCCGCAGATTGCAGCGGATCCAATTGCCACGGTGGCGCGAAACTAACCGCCTTACGCTTTTCCAAGACGAAAAAATCCGCCTGCTCGCTGATAAAAGACGTAACCCCTTCCGAGTCATGAAGTGGAAAAGCTTGCTAAACCATCGTGAACGTATACGGTTTATTTACATATCATATTTGCAGCGGAAAATAAAAAAAGGTGCCATTGTTTTGCCGTCTGATACCCCTAATGAGTTGAATATTAAGTTAAGTGCGGGCGATGACTTGTCTGCCCGGTTATTTTCGCTGTATAACGTGGCACGGTATGCCGGTGATGATGCTATTGTCGAAAAGGAAGAGGTAGAGACAGTTTTACCATGCGCATCAAAGCGGTTAAAAATATAAGGTCATTAGAATGATGATTAATGTAGCCACGTTCATTATAAGCTGAGGCATGATTTCAAACTGAGATTCTTTCACTTATTTAATAAAAAAATCACGAAGGAGCTATTATGACTTTAAAATCCGCAAGATGGATAACAACACCAATGTTTTCACTTTTAACACCGTTAAATTTACTGCATAAAGCAAATGTGGAAAGCGATACGGCCAGCTCACACGATGATTCTTTGTATAATACCCATATGCTGGTTAGAAAAGTATTTTTATCTGATAAAAGAACCGAAACTACTATATATATCACTGCAGATGACTATTATAAGCTATACATAAACGGGCGGCTTGTAGGGCAAGGGCCTGCCCCCGGATACCATTTTAGTTACAATGTAAACCAATATGATATTTCTGACTTTTTGATGGATGGCGAGAACGTAATAGCTGTTCATGTCTATTATCAGGGGATTGTAAACAGAGTGTGGAACAGCGGCGATAATAGGATGGGATTTTTGGCGGAAGTTGTCCAAAACAAGCATGTGATTGTGGCAACAGACGCAACATGGAAGTACGCTATAGCCAACGAGTTTGTTGGCAAAGCAGCCACAGGCTATAGTACGCAATTTATCGAGGATATTGACAACAGGAAGAAGATACATGGCTGGAAAAACTTAAACTTTGACGATTCTAATTGGATAAATGCTGCTGTAAACGAAAATACAGACTACACTTTTGTGACGCAGATCACCCCAAGTGTACAGGTTTATAATGTTTCACCTGTAAATATTCGTGAAGTAGAACCCGGGAACATTCTCGTAGATTTTGGCAAAGAAGTGACTGGTAGGCTTTTGGTAGAAGCCACCGGCGAGTCTGGAAGTGAAATAGAAATACATTATGGAGAGGAACTGGAAAACTGCGATAAAGTAAGAAGTAACATGCGTTGTAACTGTCTATATCAAGAAAGATGGATATTAGGTGATACTGTAAATGATGGCAGCAACAAATTAGAAACCTACGATTACAAGGCGTTTCGTTATGTACAACTTATCTTTCCAAACGCAAGTGCATTACAGTTTCCCGAACAATGCAGGGCTGTAATAAAAACCGAAACAATAGTAGCAGAGATACGTCACTACCCATTTGACGATTCTGCAAGCGAGTTTGAATCTTCTGATAAACTGTTAAATGATATTTGGGCAATATGTAAAAATGCCGTAAAAATAGGTACTCAAGAAGGGTATCTGGATTGCCCTTCCCGCGAAAAAGGACAATATCTTGGCGACGCTACGGTTATTGCTCAAGCGCACGCGTATTTAACCGGTGATTATAGGCTTTTTAAAAAATGCCTAACAGATTTTGCGCTGTCTGCAAGAATATGCCCGGGGATTATGGCAGTTGCGCCGGGAAATTTTATGCAAGAGATAGCTGATTATTCCTTGCAGTGGCCGTTGCAGCTTTTGAAATATTATCATTTAAGCGGCGATATACAGTTTTTACGGGAAATGCTGCCGGTGGCTGAAGGTGTAATAAATTATTTCAAAAAGTTCGAACGTGAGGATGGACTGTTAGAAAATTTTGACGATAAGCCGGTAATGGTAGATTGGCCGCCGGAGCTAAGAGACGAGTACGATTATAAACTTATGCCGGAATATGAAGAAGGTTGTAACACTTTACTTAACGCATATTACATTGGCGCAATTCAAACGGTAAATGAAATAAAAACGATTTTGGGGCAAACATGCTCCGATAGCTTCTCTAAGCTAAAAATCAGTTTCATCAATGCCTTTTACAGCAAGAAAACCGGGCTTTTTACAGACTCTGAAGTTTCCACACATTCTGCGTTGCATAGTAACGTACTGGCTATGTATTTTGACCTTGCGCCACATGACTCAAACATTGTAAGTTTTATAAAGCAAAAGCGCTTGCACTGTGGGGTTTACTTTTCCTATTTTGTGTTAAAAGCACTGGCAAAAGTTCAGGAATACGATTTCATTTATGAACTGATAACGTGTAAGGACGAACGCTCTTGGCATACGATGGTTTCAGAAGGCGCGACCGCTTGCTTCGAGTCATGGGGGAAGGACCAAAAATGGAATACAAGCCTTTGCCACCCATGGGCCAGCAGCCCAATTATTATATTAATTGAAGATATTGCCGGGATAGAAATACGTGATGGTAACGTATATTCCACGCAGGGTATGATTGGTCATACTCTGCGCATTCCAGAGTCACTTGATTTCATGAAGGTCAGAATTACCGTAAATGGCGGTCAGGAGTTGGTAGTGAGGAAGTAAACCTATGATAATGATGCTAATTATCGGTTTACTTATATGAAGGTAGTTCCTGAATTGGAACTCGACAAAAATATACTCAACTGCCCTGTTTGCGGTAAACAACGGTTTTTGTGGAGTAAGAGAGAGGAGGGTTGATTTACAGGAGTGAAACTCCGCTATTTTATTTCCCCGAAGGGTCGCACAACGGTATCAGTTTTTCTGATACTGTATAAGTGCGCTCGCTTTGAATCATTCCGCTTTTATGTACGCATTCCAGCCAGTTATCTTGTGGTAAATGGGCGCAACTGCATTGGCATTGAACCCATTTTTTTTTCTGCTTAATTTCACGCAGAACAGCTAAATCACGCATAACCCAGGGAATTTTAGAGATATTTAACAGTTGCTCGTTAGCAGAAATTGCAACACATGGAAATACAAGAATTGGACTGTATTCATATTCTGATTCGTACCCCTCGTCAAGGGCGGGAGTGGATATTTCTCGCTCGTTTACCTTACAAGTGTAATAAAATGATTCCTGTTCAAAAATTTCATTTTCCCCACTTCCTTTGCGCAACACAAGGGTTTTTCCATATTCAGCAATGCTTTCTGATATAAGCGTGTAACCAGTTTCTTCTTTTACTTCTCTGATAAGCGCGTCTGTATTTTTTTCACCAGATTCTATACCGCCCCCCGGGAATTTATATTCGCCAAATTTTTTGCTTTGAATCATTAGCAACTTATCACCAATAAAGATAATTCCTCTTGCAGAATCACGCTTAAACTTAGTCCAATAAGCCTCATAATTTGCATTATCAAATATTTGAATTGTTCGCATATATCCGCCTTTCTGCGGCTCAAAATAAATCGGAATGTGTGCCTGTAGAAGTTAAAACAAGCACCAAAATCCCATGGTCTATTTCATATACAAGCAACCAATCGGGTTCTATGTGACATTCACGCAACCCCTTTTTATTGCCTACAAGTGGATGGTCACTGTATTCCTGCGGAAGAAAGCCCTTTGTACCCAGCAGTTCTATCGCCTTGTCGAGTTTTTCAATGGGTAATCCGCGTTTTACCGAACGTTTATAATCTTTTTTGAATTGTGATGTTCGCCGTATATTATATTTCATACGTCATCGCCCTCATCTGATAATAAATCAGCACGTAGAGCATCCATACTTGTGAATGTTTTGGCGTTCGGGTCATTGAGCAATTGCTCTGCTTCTCGTATTGCTGCTTGGGTTACAGCATTGGGTTTATAACGTACAATCTCAAATGGAAAACCGCCACGCATAAGGGATTGCCGCAAAAAAACATTTACTGCATCGGTAACGGTTAAGCCAAAACTTCCAAAGAGTTCTTCTGCATCTGCCTTGATTTCCGGCTCAATTCTCAAATTCATAACTGCCGACCTTGACATAATAATCACCTCACAATAACAATAACACATTACTCATACAATAACAACACAGACGGCTTGCACGTTTTATCACATCCGTGTCGATATATTTTTTGACAGCTACCTTGACAAAACAACTCCTATGAATTAACTGTCCCTCCAAGCATCGCGTACAAAATGCTCTACATATGAGGATAGATTACTTAATTTATCTTTAGCAAAATCCGGATAAACGGTTAGTTCCTGTATATCCGGGATTGAGACCCACTGCAGCGACACGTCGCTGTTATCTTTTGAGACCTCGGTAAAATCGTCCGGCAAATCATTATTGTCTGCCAGCGATACAAGATAGTAGAAAGAGATATTGTGTGCTTTCTTGCTGCCCCAGTTCCAAAAATTTTCCTCAACCCAAAGCAACCGTTCACATAGGATATCTACGCCTATTTCTTCTTTAAATTCTCTTATAAGCGTGTTCACCGATGTTTCGCCGAAGCTTACATGCCCTCCGGGGAAGGCGTATTCATCTTTTACTTTTTGCAGGAAAACCTTATCGCCTTTTATCAACACGCCCGCTACACGGAAGTGGCAGATGCTTTTACCATCGGAGAAAAACCAGTCTTTTGGCATAATTACAACCTTTCTAGCAGTCTTTTTCATAAAAACAGGCAGGGCCGATTATTCCGCACCTGCCTGCATATATCATGATCGTATTTGTTCTTACTTCCCGCGTTCGGCCATTAAAATCTCTATTTCGCTTTCGTTAATGCCTACCATGGCTTCGCCTAAATCTTCAGATAATTCTGCAAGCAGTTTCGCGTCATTATAATTGGCTACGGCTTTTACTATCGCGGCTGCACGCCTTTTGGGGTCGCCGGATTTAAAGATTCCAGAGCCTACAAATACACCTTGCGCTCCAAGCTTCATCATAAGTACAGCATCCGCTGGTGTGGCCACGCCCCCTGCCGAGAAGTTAAGTACAGGTAAGCATCCGTTTTTGTGTACATATTCAACCAGCTGGTAGGAAACTTGTAATTCCTTGGCTTTATTATATAGTTCGTCCTCACGGGCGGCTTGGATTATTTTTATTTCACTCATTATCGTGCGCATATGCCTTACTGCTTGTACAACATCGCCTGTACCTGCTTCGCCCTTGGTTCTTATTAGTGCTGCGCCTTCGTCTATCCTGCGCAGTGCTTCGCCTAAATCTTTGGCGCCGCATACGAATGGTACAGAGAAGTTTCTTTTGTTTACGTGGTACTTATCGTCTGCGGGGGTTAATACTTCGCTTTCGTCTATGCAATCTACACCAAGTGCTTCAAGGATTTCTGCCTCTACAAAGTGGCCTATTCTTACTTTGGCCATTACCGGGATTTTAACCGCTTTTTGTATCTCTTTAATAATCTTGGGGTCACTCATTCTTGAAACGCCGCCCGCGGCCCGTATGTCTGCGGGGACGCGCTCTAGGGCCATTACCGCGCATGCGCCGGCTTCTTCGGCTATTCTTGCTTGTTCTGGGGTGGTTACGTCCATTATTACGCCACCCTTTAATTCTTTTATTTTTCCGCCTACAACTTCGTAATGATGCTTCATTTTTTTCCCTCCGGTATTTTAGGTTCGCGGGCCAATCCCACATGGGCATTATATCATACAAATGCGGCTGTTACACAAACGTTACTCACCTGTAACACAGTATTTAAGCGTACGTTATTGTTTTATGTTAGAATAATATCGTATGTAAAAATGCTTGGAGGCCTTGATTTGATAAGAGCACAGAATCTGGTAAAGCACTATGGTGACCGGCCTGTACTGTCCGATGTTACATTCGAAGTTGCGTCACAGGAAATTTTCGCACTTTTGGGCCCATCGGGCGCGGGGAAGACAACAATTATCAATATCTTAACCCAGCAGCTATCCCCGGACGGCGGCGAAGTAGAGGTAGACGCAACACCGCGCGAAGTAGGATTGATGCTGGACGCGGGTGGGCTGTATCCGCATCTTAACTGCCTTGAAAATCTCAACCTGTACGCACGCATCTACGGTTTGCCCATAAGTAGGAGCATGGAAGTTTTAGAAAGCGTAGGGCTTGCGGACTCCGCAAAAAAGGTGGTTTCCGAGTTATCACGCGGGATGGGACAAAGGCTGGCGCTGGCAAGGGCTATCTTATACTCGCCCAAGCTACTGATTTTGGACGAGCCTACAAGCGCACTTGACCCAGGTACGGCACGAGGCATATGTAAATTGCTGCAAAAGCTGCGCGATGACGGCACGACTATATTCTTAACCACCCACAATATGGACGAGGCACTAAAGCTATGCGACCGCGTGGCCCTGCTTCACCAAGGTGAAATAGTTGTGCAGGGCGCGCCTGTAGATTTATGTGCGAAACATAACGCCCTGCGTACCGTGCCTGACTTGGAAGCGGTGTTCTTAGAACTTACGGGGGTGGAGTTATGAGAAATTCAAAAGCAATTTTTTTCAAGCAATTTCAAAGCCTCATAAGAAACCCTGGGATGATTGTGCAGGCGGCTCTGTTTTTGATTTTAGTTATTGTTATGACATTCCTTATAGACGGGCATGATGATACCGATTGCGAGACTTGCATACCTGCTTATGAATGTGCGGCATGTTTGGAGGATAATGCGCATTCTAATAATCCGGCACCATCTTTGGCCGGGTTGTTTACTGTAATGTTTGTTGGGTTTGCCTTAGTAGGGTCTGCATCGGCACTGGTAATAGAGGATAAGACAACCCATAACCTACGGTTTATGGCTATGGCAGATGTTAAGCCTTGGCAATATCTTGTTGGCACGCTTGTAAGCATGGCTATTTTATCGTTTGGGATACTTGTGTTTTATGCCATGGTTGGGCGGTATTTTGGTGTGCAGATGCTTTGGTTTATGGCTGTTACCGCTTCAGGGGCTTTGGTTTCAATTTTGCTAGGGCTTGTTGTTGGCCTTTCTAAGGCCCCCGGCTTGGCTACGCTGTTTAGCTTGGTTTTGGGGCTTGGACCAATGCTTTCGGGCTTTAACGATGAGTTGGCGCGTGTGCTTAGATTTACCTATACACAGCAGGTTAATCTAGCCCTTGGGGACCTTTACGCGGATATGACTACAAACTTTATGGTTATTGGGGCTAATGGGGCGGTTATACTTTTGATTTTTGTTTTGATGCATAGGAAGGGTGTGCTTGGATAGCATTGGATCGCCTTTGACCAAAGTATCAAAACTCAGGTAAGCCTTTGTTCCGAGTATCAAAACCGGATAGGTGGCACTAATATTTCCTATGCGGACAGGTCTCGCATGGGTCATCTTCATGGATTGAGCCGCATTGGCATCTGAAGTATTTTACTAACTTATGGCCCAGCCATGTAAGCAAGGCCACAGGTATAATTACCATGGTTAGGACTAGAATGTCGCCTACTATGTGGTTTAGCAGCCCATAAGAATGGGCAGACACCTCATAATGACAGCAATTGCCGTGAGAATGACCGTGGCCAAGGAAGCGCTCCGCAAAGGGGAATACTATGTACATCGGGATTAGCGCGGCTATTATGTGCGTAAACAGGCATATTATGTACCCTATGCCAATACCTTGGAATAGCCGTCTTGTTTTTGTTTGCTGAATGGTTTTCATTGTTTATCGTCCTTTCTAGGGCGATTTTTTGTTGTTTATTTATATGTGGCTGGGGTGGGTTTTACGACAAAAAAGGCCAACCTCTTTTTATAAGTAAACATTAAAACCTCCTGTCGTGTGATATCGGCAGGAGGTTTTAAATAGATAAAAGCTTTTATTTGTTTTGTCAAAGTAATTTCATAAAATTATTTCAATGCATTAATTGAATTGTTCGCATTTTCGATGTTATACTATTTAGCGTGGCTGGCTTATCCCCCAAAGGCACACCAAAGCCACCAGACGGCAGGGCAAACAATGGGCGAAAACCCAAGGTGGGCGGGAGACATTATGAGCGACGAAATAATCCCATATGCAAATAAAATTGTTACAATGATTGAGCAAGCCCGGCAAAACGCGTTGCATAGCGTAAATGCTGAGCTTATTAAGTTGTATTGGAACGTTGGAGAATATTTAAGTGCCGAAAGCGCAAAGTCCGATTGGGGCGATGCTTTTATAAATGCAACAGCGGAATATATAATAAAGAACTGCCCCGGAATTAAGGGATTTAATAGGCGTGGACTTTATCGGATGCGGCAATTTTATGAGACATACAAAGAAAATGAATTTGTGTCAGCACTGCTGACACAAATTAGTTGGACAAATCATTTACAAATTATGTCTGGCACAAAAAGCGTTGAGGAAAAGGAGTTTTATTTATCTCTATGTGCAAAAGAAAAATATTCAAGCAGAGAATTAGAACGGCAACTTAAAAGTGCATACTATCAGCGCTATATGTTATCAACACAAACAATCAGCCCTGTCGAAACGCTGAATAGAGAAGACATACGCTTTCTTGATAACTATGTTTTGGAATTTCTTGATTTGCCGGATAAATTTTCTGAGGACGATTTGAAAAAAGCCATTGTCCAAAATTTGAAAAACTTTGTCCTTGAGGCGGGCAAGGATTTCAGCTTTGTAGGTGACGAATACAGAGTACAAGCAGGCAATTCAGATTTTTATATTGACTTGTTATTTTATCATCGTGGGCTGTCTTGTCTTGTAGCATTTGAATTAAAAATTGACAAGTTCCAGCCAGAGTTTATTAGCAAAATGGACTTTTACCTTGAAGCACTTGACCGTGAGCATAGGAAGCCAAACGAGAATCCAAGCATCGGCGTTATCCTTTGCGCGAGCAAAGAAGATGAGGTTGTCGAGTTTGCTATGAGCCGTAATCTCTCGCCGACAATGGTTGCGGACTATTCTCTAAAGCTAATTGATAAAAAGCTGTTGGAGAAAAAGTTACGAGAGTTCAAGGATGCTTTATTAGCGAGAGATTGAACGGAAAACTAAACTTTGAATGTGGAGGGTAGGCACCCATCCACATATTCTGTTAGTTGTTGTTGAAGCAGAAAGTAACAAACATTCTATTGGCAATTTTTTGTTGCTCATTTATATATAACGTAAACGTAAAAACCTCCTGTCGTGTGATATCGGCAGGAGGTTTTTATTAGATAAAAGCTTTTATTTACTACATTAATCAACTACCACGGCTTCGGCCATCCAGTTTTGAAGCAGCATGTTTAGGTCTGATATGTTGATTTGGCCACTGCCTGTGAAGTTGGCGTTGATGTAGTCACCTGACCAGTTTTGTAACAGTATGCTTAAATCGGAGATATTGACTTGCCCATGGCCGCGTACATCGCCGGGGCGTAGGGGGAGTTGCTGCGGGAAGCGGGGGTCTTGTGTAAGGTTTATGATTTCGTTGTCTTCTGAGATTACAATATTGTTGATGGTAAAGCTGGTATGACCGGGCTGGCGGAATATTAGGCTGTAGGTGCCGTGAGCTATGTTGTCGAAGGCAAAATCCATTGGGGATAGCGGCTCAATATGTGCGGCGGGGGTGACGAAGGCCGATATCAACGCACCAGTGGCGGAACCTTGGCGTAGCTCTATAGATAGGGGTACATGGGGGTTAGGGATAGTAAAATTCCCGTAGATAGTACTTGGCGATTCAATGTGTACATTGCTATTTTCTACAATACGCCCATCTTCGAGTTCTACACGAATGCTTCGCATATTGTCGTAAAGCAAATCCAGATAATATTCGTCAAATTGTGGCTCACCGTTTAAATAAACCAATGTGCTATTAATATACATCCTATATATGTGTGGAACCTCCGCTTCAGCTTCTGTTATAAGAAACTGCTCTTCAGTGGAAGTGCCATCTGTGAAATTTACTGTTAATAAGTGGAATCCATCTTCAAGTGTATTAAGGAAACTTGGCAGAAGATTAACGCGGATGGAACCGGGAGTGGTAGTAAAATGTACATCCCGTGTTAAATCCATACCGTTTACTTGTATGCCGCTAAAATATGAAAACGGCATATCAATTTCAACTGTAAATGGTATACCTGAACCTATGGCATAAGAAATGCCTTCGGCAAAAATAGTAAGAAGGCGCAGAGCGCTAAAATCTAAATGTGGGTCAAAAATTCGCGGAAATGGAAGCCCACCATTCCTTTCGGAATCTATTGCCCACACTTCATTAAAATCCCAACCTGCAAATGACCCACTGTTTTGCATAGCCGAACGAGACAACGCAGTGGTTCCACGAACGTTTGAATTTACTCTGTTTCTGAAGCCAGCGGGAGTGTTACCCCAAAGACCTTGTGTATCTAAACGATAACTTCTACCTAAAACAGAATTAATTCTATCATTGCCAACCAATGAGCCCAAATGAGCACCACCACACGAACGGACAGTAGGGGCATGAGTCGTGGCCTGAATGTCATTGGTTACATAGCTATTATAAATAGTTAGTCGTGCAGGAAAATTGTTTATGCCCACTAACCCACCGGAAAATGTACTAGCCGTTGTATTGCCAAACAATACAGGGAAATCAATAATGAATACTGTTATCATATATGCTTCCGATGAGGCCCTGCCATTTGCGTGACTGTTGATGATATTTACATCCGCGTTGCCGCCAATAAACCCGATAAGCCCGCCTGCGTAGGAATGAGAGCCCGTAGGCATTAAAGAGGTGTATAACATATCAACTGATTCGATAGCTATCTTTGCCCACGGCGCTATACCACCAGCAACCATAAGAAGAGAATATTTAAATGGGTTTGACAAAAGACCAGAAATCTTCCTGTCATAATTAGAAATAGCTCTTACATTACCGTTAAAAAAGCTGTTTTCAATGGTAACATCTCCACCTATTACGCTTCCTATTATCCCGCCGGCAAAGGCCCGTGAGTTTCCACTGGAAGGAGCACGCGCTACGATGGACCCATTTCTTGTTGTTCTTACACCCAAGTTTCTTATAACAACTGTTCCTTCGCGTATACATCCAAAAAGCCCGGCGGTTGCCATATGGTTACTAACATATATTGATTCAATTGTAATTACATGCCCTGCACCGTCTAACGTACCGCGGAAATCTTCAATAGGAGTCCAATTATCATTAAAGGTTATGGCTATATCGTTGGCCAACACAAATGTCCTACCCGCGCTTTGCGGGCCGCCTATTGCGGCAAGCTGGCCGGCATTGCGGATAATTGTATAATTAGCCGGAAAAGGTGTAGGTGTAGGCGAAGAAGGGGATGGCAATGGTCTTAGGCCCACATGTAACCCGGAATGCCCCGGCGGATTATTAACAAACGATTGGTTACCGCCATGTGAAGTAGGAGTTCCTACCACGCCTGTACCAGTAAAAAACAGCCAATACCCCGTAGGAACTTCCCATCCAATAGGAGCAGAGACCACTCTCAGGCGGTAGGTCGTATATTGGAAAAGAGACACCATAAAGTTGACCCACCCATTAGAGCTACTATTGGCCGTTCCTGCAGAAGTCCAATTATTACCACCTTGGCGTTCTAAAACAAATGTCACGGTTTCAGAAAGTGGTTCTATTACACGCGGAGTATCATAAAGTCTCATGCTTGTTACTCTAAAACTGGGCAACCCAATAGGATTAGGAGTAGGAAAAGGAGTAGGAGACGTGCTTAACTGCACCGCCCCAGCATATTCAGGTACATCGTAATAACTACTCCCAAATGATATGTAAAGCGGCAAAACAATACTTAGTACCAAGGTTAGCACAAAAGTAGCAACCAATAGTCCTTTTTGTGTTTTCATAAATACCTCCGTATTCTTATATATCACGTGCATATATGTACAAATAAACAGCGCATATGTTATACACCACACAATTAAATTATTCAAGTACTATTGTTACACCAATCCAATAAATGAATACTTTTCACACTTTGTACTTACCGCAGCAACGCCAATATCCTACAATAATGCTGACTACGTATGAAAGGCGGTTATACATGCCACATCAATTAATCATATTTGCTATTGTAGCATTCGCAATCACAACAATTATAACAATTACCTCCAGCATAAGCTCAAAACGAAGGCGTATAGCGGCGTTAAAAGCCGCCTACGGCAAGCCTCCTGCTGTAGACGATTTCATTCAAATGGAAAGCATAGGCCGCTACGCAAAGTATTTTGAAACCCATACCCCCACCCCACAAAGAGTAGACCCCATAACATGGAACGACTTAGACATGGACAATGTTTTCAACCGTATTAACTCCTGCCAAACTTCAGTAGGGGAAGAATATCTATACCACTGCCTGCACGAGTTACCGTTAAATAATCAAGCCCTTGCCAAACGCGAGAGCTTAATACAATTTTTCACAGATAACCCGGACGAACGCTTGGCCGTGCAAGATTTATTTGCGTCGCACATGGGCAAGGAAAACTACAATGGCCTGACAGCGTTAATGTTTGCGCCAAATATCAGCCTTTTAAAATACCCGCATTTATATACAGTTTTGGCAGCACTGCCTCTATTATTATCTCTTGTGCTAATCATAAATGTACCAATAGGCGTGATATGCCTAGTAGCGGCATTTGTGGTTAACATGATGGTTTACTACCGAACTAAGACTCACATTGCCATCGAAATCCCAAGTATTAAATATCTCACAAATTTACTACGGTGCTGCAAGGGGCTATGCAAGATAAAGACACTAGCACCCCAGCCGGTAATGGGCGATATCCGGCGGTATTACAAGAGCCTTAAATCTGTTAAGCGTAATATCCCTGTCGCATCTTCCATGACAGGAGAAATTGCCGAGTCGCTTTTTGAATATGTAAATATCTTATTTTTATTCGATATCCGCAATTTCAACAAATTTATGAAGATTATCAAAGAACGCAGCGAAGAATTTCACGCGCTGTACCGCGCTTTCGGCGAGATAGATATGAGTATATGTATCGCAAGCTTTAGGCACAGCTTGCCGGAATATTCACAGCCTGAGTTTAGCAAGGAAAACGAGCTAAATTTTACGGACATGTACCACCCCCTTATTTCTACGCCCATAACAAACTCCGGCGCGATTAATAACAATAGTCTAATAACCGGCAGTAACGCATCAGGGAAGTCTACTTTTATTAAGGCTTTAGCCATTAACTGCATCTTAGCGCAGACAATAAATACATGCGCGGCCAAAACATTTAAGGCGCGATTTTCTTTGGTTATGACTTCAATGGTTATGCGGGACGATTTGTCTGGCGGGGATAGTTATTTTATAGTAGAGATTAAATCTTTAAAACGGATTATTGATCTTTCGCAGGAGTACCCTTGCACTTGCTTTATTGATGAAATCCTTCGCGGCACAAATACAATAGAGCGTATCGCTGCATCTGCCGCGGTACTAGAGTATCTAAAGGAGCAGAATGTACTATGTATAGCAGCTTCACATGATATCGAGCTTACCCGAATACTAGAGAAATACGATAATTACCACTTCCGCGAGCAGGTGACGGATGATGGGATTGTTTTTGATTACAAACTAAAAAACGGCCCGTCTACTACCCGCAATGCCATAAAACTGTTGAGGTTTATGGGCTTTGAGGAGGATATAGTAAAACGGGCCGAAGGGCTGGCAGAAGAATATACGCAAACATCAGAGTAATATACGTCTATCTATTTACCTTCAAGTGGTTGGCACAAAGGGCAAAAATAGATATTTCCGCCCAAAAAGGCTTGCCTAACTAACCCGCTGCCACATACGTGACATGGATGAGCTCGCGTATTTTTGGATAGTATCGTCTGATATCCGCCACTTTGGTTAAAAAGGTCTTTTTCGGTATCTCTGCCGCCCAAATCCCGCATTTTTTTGAGTGTTGATTTTGTACTATAAAACATCTTCCCCTTTTCCTCATCACCCATCGCTTCCAGTTTCCTTTTGGGGTGAATATTGGCGTTAAACAATATATCTTGCAGCACACCATTGCCAAGCCCGGGAATCCGTTGTTCTGTTGCCAAAAATGCTTTCGCGCTTAACGAATGCTTGGAATTTCTCCATAATGTATCAAAATAACTTTCATCAAAAGCATCCGTCAATGGATTTGGTATTGCGCTGTGCCTCTTTGTGCAATTATGAAAAGACGGGCAGCACACAATCATTCCCCACATCTGCACAGTGCAACTCATATGAGAACCATCTGTAAATTCCAAAAGAAGTTGATGAGATTTGGGCAGTTTTGCGCCGGGTACGTGATATTTTATCGGTGTGCTTACAGACAAAAGTATATCTTCACACATAATATCTACATGACCGCAATGCTCAAAGGTATCTGCGCTTGCTTTCGATATCTTCATGCCTGTAAGCATTGCACCATACGTAGCAGGGTCACCGTTATAAAAAGCGAAACTGTGAGGGTGAGCATTCGCAATCGCGTTTTTAATTGTTTTGCCAACAAGATTTTGATTTATTTGTCCGGCCAATACATATGCTTCAGGTAATTCAATCATAGATGTTTTCTCTCCTACAAAAAAATTCGTTTTATTGATAATTCACACAAGAGCCTAAGTACTTTTTGTTAGGCAACCCTACGCCGCAAGCAGTTCTAAAGCCTTTTTATAAAGCGAATCCATTTCGCAGCCACAGCTTCCGCAATTGCTGTCAGCTTGTTTTACAGCGGCAGTAAGCGCGGTTGTGATATGCACTTCCGGCTCTTGTGCGTTATGGCTTTATTTTACGTCATGTAATTAGACAACAGTATGTCTTATTTCATGGTAACATGTAAAGTATTTTCGAAAAGCACATGAAAAACAATTTTCAAAAGCCTCTTGCTATTGACGTGATGTCAACTGTTATAATAAATTTGTAAGCCTTACACAGTACGGAAGGATCATAATTATGAATGAACTAATGGCAATAAATAAAGTCGCAACGGATTTTGGTATAAGCAGCCGTACCCTGCGTTATTGGGAGTCGGCCGGGCTTTTTACGAGTAAAAGGGACGCTCAGTCCGGTTGGCGGGTGTACGATGATAGCGCTATCCAATGTATAAGGACGACAAATTTACTAAGGCGGCTTGATTTTTCTTTGGCTGAAATCAAAAAGTATATGGAACAGCAAACGATAGAATCCCTGCTCAATGTACTAAGAAAACAACTAAAAAAACTTGATAAAGCAAGTGCCGAAATGGACACGCGCAAAGAAGCCATATCCGAACTCATCACTATGCTTGAGGCAGAAGCATCTGCGGATTTGCTATCGTTGGAAAGCATCCTCCTTCCTGCAGCACTTGAAAGACAAAGGAATATCATAATGAAATTATACGGAGGTTTCAAAATGGAAAACATAAAAACATTGCGTGACGAAGTAAAAATCAGAAAAATGGCTCCTACGCGGATGGTTGCGTATAAATGTGTGAGCAAAAGCCCTGAAAATGATTCCATGAAAGTCGTGAGAGAGTGGATAGCCGAAAATAAGCTAGAGGGGACGGCGCGTATTTTCGGCTTCAATGCAGAACCATACCATCCTGACGCTGAAGGCATGTACGGTTTCGGATTTTGCGCGACCATCCCGGAAGGAGTCGAAATCTCGGAGCCGCTGTACGAAATAAGATTGCAGGGCGGATTATATGGGGTCATATCCGATTATGAAGGTGACCCTATGGGTGGATGGAGAAAGGCAATGGAACTATGGAAAGACCCTGAATGGGGGTGGGAATATGACAACAACAGGCATGGATTTCCGGGCTTGGAAGAAGCTATCAACAGGGTTGATGATAATGGCAATCCTGTTCCCTTCCCCATGCCGATATGGTTTCCTGTGAAAATGAAAGGGGTTTGACCCGCATGCCGAAGGAACACATGATATACGAATGGGCTATGCACGCTCGCGGGCAGATGGTTAAAATTCCGGAAAAGATAAACATCCATGAGGATTATCTACGTTATTTAGACGAAAACTTAATATACAGCAACTATAAAAGCCTTTGGGAGATGTTCTATTCCATATATACAGATGTGGCGGAACATCCCGATGAATTTAACCTGCCGTTGTACGGCGCGGATCAACAGCGTATGGGACAGGGCTTTAACGAAGTCAGAAGTGCGGAAAGAAAACACATATCATTCCTAAGATTATTGTTTACTTGCGGAGAAGTCGATGGGGGCAGATTCGTCGCAGACGTTGAAAAGCTAAAAACAACAATCCGGGAATACAAAAAAATCTCCAAAGTCGATTTGTTTTTTAAAAAATTTTGTGATTACGGATTCGTTTTCAATGGGCTAAAAAATTATAAACTACCCTCAAATGGTACATTCATAGTTGAGTACCCAGACAGCCCTTATCTACTTTATATCTTGAAATTATTTGCAGAAAAAAGCACAAGATTCAATATTTCGGCGTTTACAAGAGTGTCGTACCGTGTCTTAGAAAGCGGTATTGATGATGGCTCTCTGCTTAACGGCCCTGCGCATATTGCCGACCAAGCAGAGGATGAGAATGAACGCGAGTTCATATATAAATTTCATCAAGCGGCTGTAGATTTTGGCTGCAATCCAGTATATGGTGTCGATGGCTCAGAGTCAGGCAATAGACCCGGAGAGACGTATATCCGTTATTTTAAAGCCAACCTGCCTGCCTATTTTTTTGCGCTAAAATATAACTTTGGCAAATTGACAACAAGCTTGCGGATTCGTAATGCCGAAAAATGTATGGAGTACCTTTCGCAATGTCCGGAAGATGTCAAAGACATGTTTCGGCAAGGTAATGACGGGTGCTACAAACGGGCGGACGGCTCATGTAAAGGTGGCATTCGTTATACATTTGAGGGAGAAGAAAAGTGGAAATGCTGCTGTTGGGGGACTTCCTTTTATGCGCCAGCTATTGTAGAAAATGTACCGCATTACATTAAACTGGTGGAACTTGGAGAAAAAAAGCGGTAAACTTTTCAAAAATACTTCCCTATGATTTCGTGCGCCTTTTTTTGAATGCACCGTCCGGCTCCTGTTTTATGTCATCGCTAGCAAATTCGTCAAGAACCCTATATGCCACTTCTGGTGCAATTTTCAAGCGTAATTGTATATTTTACCGCTTAGCCCTACCCTCTTTATTAACCTGCCTAGCCCTGCCAAAACTCATACAATCAGCAGGCACATCCTCCGTAATGGTAGATCCAGCCGTGACCAGCGCCCCTTCACCAACAGTAAGCGGCGCAACCATACTGGCGTTACACCCAATAAACGCCCCATCTGCAATAACAGTACGATGCTTATTTTTCCCGTCATAGTTAGCGGTAATGGCACCGCAGCTATAATTCACATTGCGCCCAACATCGGCATCGCCGATATAGGCCAAATGCGCCATCGCGGTTCCATCTCCGATGTTGGAATTCTTAACTTCCACGAAATTCCCAATTCTGCATTTATCGCCTATTACCGCACCCGGCCGCAGATACGCATATGGCCCTACAGTTGTGTTTTCGCCTACCTTAGCGCCGGTAAGCACGCTTTGGCGCACAGTGCTGCCTTTGCCAACTGCGGTGTCTAGCATGTGAGCGTATGGGCCTATCATCGCGCCTTCGGCAATTTTGCAAGCCCCTTCCAATATACAACCGGGGTAAATAACAACATTTGGCGCAATCTCCACCATGTCATCTATATATGTGGTGGCAGGGTCAAGCATACGCACGCCATTTTCCATATGCCGCAGGTTTATACGGTGGCGCATATACATTGTCACTTCAGCCAGTTGCGCTTGGGTACTTATGCCCGTGAAGGTAGATACTTCGTCATCAGACTCGAATACATATATCCTGTGACCCGCGTCGCGCAATATTTCAGGGGCATCTGCGAGATAATATTCGCATTGGCTATTATTGTCGGTTATCTGTGAAATCCATTCCAATAGTACCGCGCCTTTAAATAGATAAATACATGTATTAACTGTGACCACTCCACTGCAGTTCTTTGCCGCATAAAAATCAGCAAATTCTCGCACAAAGCCCGCAGTTATTAACGGCATATCGCCGGCCACAATAAGCACATCGTCCTCCGGCCTTATATGCCCAGCCGCCGCCTGCACCGCATGGCCAGTACCCGCCCGCTCAGTTTGTACGGTATAGCGAAACTCAGGTATCGGCCGGATATCCTGATAGGCTTTTTTCATTGCCGCGCGTATATCATCATTGCCTTGCGATACCACAAGCGTAATATCCGTGACACCTGCATCTTTGCAGGCATCTGTTACATACTGCAAAAGCGGCTTCCCTAAAATTGGGTTCATTACCTTGTGTGTGTTAGAGCGCATTCGCGTGCCATGGCAAGCCGCTAAAATAATGGCTTTCATTATTTACACCTCCAAATAATCGTGTCACATAAATTATACTCATGTGTTTGATTTCATGCAAAACTTCAATTACCGCCGCTCATTCAGAATTATACAAGAAATCTACTATGTAATTTGTCACATATGAGCATTTTCATACATATTGACAAGGTTACCCCATGTACGAAGAATTGGGCAACAAAAAGGGGCTACCACCAACCAACCGGTCAGCGGCAACCCCATACTTCTTACACCAAGCCAATTTTTAGCCCGTAATAGCCCTTATAATTTCCACAACATGCTCCGACTGCAAGTTCTCTGCCAATACAGCCAAATCAAGATGCGCCAGTAAAGGCACTGAATCACGCACAGCAGGCTTCAAATCATCATAAACCTTCTCCAAAAATTTTAGCATTATATGGTTTGTAGCTTCACGCGCCTTAACCACATCAGCTATAGAACTGGCCTTGAATTGAGTGGCATGATCATGATTCCCAACCGGACACATCTCGGTTATCGATTTAATTGCTTCGGCGATATGCGCATTGTCATGGATGATTGCTTCCATTTTAGCCATGACCCATTCCAGTGATATTTTCCCTTCCAAGATATCAACTGGTGCAGGTGACACCGCCGGGCATGGGCCATTACTCCCAGCATCTGATTCAAAGCTGTTTTCTTCAACTACTTCACTGCTTACATATTCGTTATTCATAGATATATCCTCCAAATAATCATTTGGCGGACACGCCAGACACAGAGTATGCTCATCTATGAAGCGTGCCCTGCCATTTTTCACAAGCCCTTTGGCCCGCTTGGGATAGGTAGCTTCATATTCATTGCCCGCTGCATCAATGACACGAATGTTTTTTGTGATGGGTGTCTCCCCCTTTTAAACTATGTTCCGCGCCACTATAGGCAACGAAGTAACAGAACCGGCTGTTTTTAGTAATGGGTGCCATCCCCATGGTTCGCCCACAGTATAGTACCTATATATGACAAGCGCAACCCCTGCCCCGGAAAATAAAAAAAGCCGGACATCTCTTGAACTATCAAGAAATGCCCGGCTCATACACAGCCTTATGCAGTTAGTTTGTTAAACCTGTAAAGTAATGTTACCATCTGTTCGCGCGTAGGCACGCCCTGCGGGTTAGAGCCGTCTGTTATACCCATCTCCACCCCCCAAGACCAAGCCTCACGCGCCCATTCACTAGGCTCAGGTACCGGCTGTGCGGGTGGTTGCACAATTGCTGCCGGCGGTGGCACAACAGGCGGCATCGGCAATGCCCCAGCCGTATCATTTTCCCTCACCCGCCGCAAAATTTCATCAAAAGGAAACCTAGGGCCTGGGCAATTGGCCCGGGTAAGTGGGTTAATCTCAAAATGCCCAACAATATTTGACCGCGCCACAGGAATGCTAAAGCCGTAAATCCTACGTACTTCACTCCTTATATGCCCAATCAAGTCCACCCCCGCCGACAGTTGTGCCGCCGCCAGTTCCCCACCAGAAGAATCCGCAAACCCTATGCTGACAGTAAACTGGTTAGCATTGCGCCGCCTTTCTCTTACAGCCGGGATAGTAGAATGGCGGTTATCTCTATTGTCACCGCTGTTGGTAGTGCCATTGGCCCATGCAGTATCTTCAATATTTACCGCCTGTACAATAGCGCCGTCGCGTCCCACAACAAAGTGGTACGATACTTGGTTCGCAGCGTTTAAAATGGTATTTATCGCACTGGTAAAACTGCCGCCGGTTATATGGCATACAATAAAATCAGGCACTTGCCCCTGTCTGCCTGTGTTGCGGTTTGGGCTTGGCCGCTGTGTTATTTGCATGTTTGAATCCCCCTTTTGTTATACATATGTTATACCTCTCCTTCTATTGTACGTGCATTAGGTTTTATGTGTGAAGGTATATGAGATTAATGTCTTAATTTTAATGCGAAATTTCGCAATAGAAAAACCCGCGCCTTTTGGGGTCGTGGGCTTTGCTTTTTATTCATGCTGACACTTTACCACAGTTTTGGATATCATTTGGAACCATCATTACCGTTTTTAATGCTGCATTGTGAAGTTTGTATACATGCTTATCGCTGTAGTTATTATCTCTGGCTATGTCTTCCCACTGCTTTAGGTTTACATACCGCTCGAACAGTATCAGCTGATAATCGGCATGTTCTATAGCTTTAATTGCTGCGGCAATTTCTTGCTGGGTTTCCAAAAGCTTTAGACAATCTGCTTCATATTCCGCGATTAGGTCAACCAGTATTGCTATTAGGTCGCCCGTGCTATCGCGTTCTTGGGTAGATTCTACTTTCACACCGGTGAATAACCTACCAGTACGCTCCTTCATATCATGCAAATCTTGTATGCGGGACTCTTTGGCCCTTATCATGCGATGCAGAATGAATGATTGAGATAAGTATTCTTTTGTAGTCATGGGATATCCTCCGTGTCTTATGATAGTGTTCCGCGCATATGGGTGGCGGCAAACATATACTTCATATTGTTGTCAAACAATGATACAACTACGTTTAGTGGTTGTCAATCTTCAATTTAGGTTTTGATACTAATGATGAATCTCTTTAAATAATTTTTGAGGGATTACGCCGTCATTTTCACGTTTTCAGAGAATTATCAAATTTTTTGAATTAGGCGCATATCACGAGTACAGAATTCTTGGCTATATTTACATTGTACCCATGTAAATGTTTTGCATTTCACTATAATATGTAGTATTATTGCTTTGCCATATGACATGGTATTGCATAGCCGCACAAGGATTGGCCCATTTTTTAAGAGGTGATAGTATGTTTGGAGACAATTTAAAGCAAGCTCGCTCATCGCGAAAACTAAGTCAGGCAGCATTGGCGCGTATGCTGTCTGTTTCACAGCAGACCATTGGTAGCTGGGAGGTAAACCGCACTACACCGCCACCGGAAATGATAGCTAAAATTTCAAAGGTACTGTGTGTATCAACCGGATTTCTACTAGGTGCGACAGATAACTCGCCACAGGTTTTGCGCATCCCTGTATTGGGGCATATCCCCGCAGGCATCCCTATCGAGGCTATAGCAGACGTGCTTGACTACGAAGAAGCACCTCTTGATTGGAGCGCTGGCGGACGTGAGTATTTCGCGTTAAAAATAAAGGGAGACAGCATGTCTCCCGATTATATGGACGGCGATGTAGTTATTTTTCTTGCCGCAGAAGATTGCGAAAGCGGCGACGATTGCGCGGTTATAATTAATGGTGATGATGCCACATTTAAGAAAGTCATCAAGCATATGGACGGCATTGTGCTACAGCCCATTAATACCGGCACATATGCGCCATCGTTTTACAGCAACGCAGAGATTAGTAACTTGCCCGTAACAGTTATTGGCGTGGCGGAAGAAATCCGCAGGAAGTTGAGAAAAGC
>Ga0131853_10001156_pt1 | contig 48071 bp, 41 predicted proteins | sample TergutLab28metaG_FD_92764 | JGI IMG/M metagenome (GOLD analysis project Ga0131853, IMG submission 92764) | Labiotermes labralis P1 segment gut microbial communities from Petit-Saut dam, French Guiana - Lab288 P1 (version 2) (version 2) | ecosystem: Host-associated > Arthropoda: Insects >... | reverse complement strand
GATGGACTGGATGGATCTGTCTTCAGGTAGGGACAGATGGCAGGCAATTGTAAATGAGGTGATGGACCTTCATTTTTCATAAAATGTAAGGAATTTCTTGACTAGCTGAGAACTGGTTAGCTTATCAAGAAGGTCTCTGCTCCATGGTGTAAGTGCGTAATGTACAGTCAGACCCACATTATAGCACCATTTTCAGTTGGTGCCCATGAAAGTCTTGCACTGTATTTTGATGTATTGCCACAAACTGCAGTATACAAACAATGATGCTGTGTGCAGGTGTGACTTAAATAGTCTTGAAGTATTAACTATGTTAAAATAAACCAAATGCATTAAAAGTTACTGTGCAGACAACTGCATCAGTAAAACATTTATGTGGTGTTGGAGATGCCAGAAGTTTCTTATAAACTTACATATGAAGGTAATTTGAGAACCAAAAATAAAAAAATTTTATGGAATTCATGAGAGGTTTAATTAGTTGCACATTGACATGTAGAACAGGAGACTACTTTTTTTTAAAATAAAATTTTGTTTTCTAGAAGTGATTGCTGTTTGTGTATGGTGCACCTCTAAGCAAGGAAAATGTAGTTGGTCTTCGTTTGGGGAGATACACATTTCCATGGCATTATAACAACACAGTTCCAGATATGATACAGTAAAAAATTACTTGAAATACACAGCTGAATGTGATAGTACAGGAAAACTAGTATCTAGATTTAGTGGTTGGTTCTTATGGAATTGGAATCTACAGAAAGAAGTGTTTTAAATAGGTAACTTTGTCCCTGTGTAGGCCTATGCCATTATTGACAGAAGTTCTGTTTTACCTGCCCCATCAGCCTTACAACAAATAGTCCATAAAATTTTATCCAGTCATTTGCATGGCAGGATTTGGAGAGCAAGGAAAACATTCCACAAAATACAACCTGTCAAATGAGATTCACATCAGCTACCACTGAATGATAGGTAGCTACTCATTGCAGCATGGAAATATTGTTGAGATTTTAGTCTCGGTGTAAGGTGGGAAATTTGTTGACAACAGACATTTTGGAAAGCGGTACCATGGATTGAGCCTGTTGAAGTATCCTTCAAGCTGATATGATTTCCCACCCAAATAAGTATTCTGTACCACCAACCCTCATAATTATACAATGTAGTGCAAGGATGAACAACCTACAGCACCAAGTTAAAGAGGGGGGGTTCAAATGCGTGGGGAAATGTCAAAATATGAAAGTTGTCATTCAATGATGATTTTGACGTGTAATAAAAATGTTGATGCATCTTACTTGAAATCTGTTCTACCCTTGGTTGGGGGAGGGGGTTGAGTGAACCACAGTTTTGTTCTCTTTGAAACTTGGTCATGTTTTGGCTCTCACGTGGAACAGAGCTGAACTGTTGTCTTTGCTCATGAACACTCACAACTATTACCAAGCTTTCAACATTGTAGTTCTCAAGTGGTACTGCAGGGCTGTGAATGCATGAATGGCCATAACATTAAACCATTCCATTCATTCCCAACGGCGCTACAGCCTGAGGTGGGCCTCGGCCTCCTTCAAGAGTTTCCTCCATCTTTTCCGGTTTAGGGCGACTACTCTCCAGATTCTACACCCTAGTTTTGCTGCATTTTCCTTCACTCCATTTTCCCAGCGCAACCTGGGTCTTCCTCTGGGGCGCTTTCCTCCTGGCTCACTGATGAGGACTCTCCTGGATAAATCATCGTCATCCTGGCCTATGACATGTCCTGCCAATCTCAATCTGCTCAATTTGCAGAATTTTACAATGTCATTCTCACCACACAATTGATAGAGTTCTTGGTTCTAATTTGCCATCTTCCCCCATCAGTCACTGGGGCATAAATTCTCTGGAGGATTTTACACTCAAAAATACTAAGACGATGTTCATCTTGCTTAGATAGCACCCATGTTTCTGCCCCATATGTAAGTACTGGTCTAATTAATGTTTTATAAAGGAGTGTTTTGATATTCCTGGATATGTTCCTTGATTTCATATGGTTCTGTAACCCATAATATGCTCTATTAGCCATTATCAGTTGAGCATTCACTTCTACTCACCTGTTGTTCATTTTATTGACCATTGTACCCAGATATTTGAAATTGTCCACTCTCTTAAACACATAATTTCCTATTGCAAAGTCCTGATGCAATGTTGTGTCCTTTCCACTATACATGTAAACCGTCTTCTCTTGATTTATTACCAGTCCCATATTTCTTGCAGATTTCTTCAGATTTAAGAAAGCTTCATTGAGTCCAAGGGTTGTACATGCCATTAAATCAATGTCATTGGCTTATTCCAAGATTTGTACAGTCTTAAAAAAAATGGTTCCTCTAGTTTGAATGCCTGAGTCCCGTATGGCTTTTTCCAAGACTATATTAAAGAGGAGGCATACAAGTGTGTCGTCTTGCCTCACCCCACGTGGTAGATATTGGCTCCGACAGGTGAGACTGGATCCGGACTGAGCATTGCACGTTGGTCATTGTTGTTTTGACCAATCTTATCAGTTTAGGTGGGATACCAAATTCCATCATGGCACCAAAAAGCTTCTTTCGGTAGATACTGTCATAGGCTGATTTAAAGTCAATGAACAAATGATGTACTCCAATTTGATATTCGACTCTTTTCCATAATTTGACTTAAGGTGAAAATCTGATTGGTCATTGATTTCCCTTTTCGAAAACCGCATTCGTATTTGCCTATAATTCTTTCAGTATAATCTGAGAGACGGACATATAGAATATAAGAGAGGATTTTATAAGCTATGTTAAGAAGCAGTACATAACATTAAAAACATCAATAAAAATTTATAAAGCTAAAAGCTGTGGACAAAGTGTTTGCGCCTGTGTCACACATCTGAAGGCCCCAAGAAAAGACTACCACTATCCTTCTACTGTGAATGGTTGTTGCATTTCAAAACAAAAGTCAAGCTTCATAAGTACCAAAACTAAAGTACAATCACAACAGCTTTGAGCTGACTAACAGTGGCTGAAGCTGTACATTAGGCAGAAACAGGACGAATAATTCTTATGGAATTTCTCTTTATGGTTTCAGTGATTCAATGTAACCAACCAAATGCCAAGAATGACCCTGCTCTATGGAGTCTGTACAAATGCGATGTTACTGTGAAGGAGCAGCAAATGTTCCACCTTGGCTGAAACTGCCACCCCTTTTGCAATGCCAACATTTGAATAGGACAGAACAGCCTCTTCACTTGATGCTCTCTCCTGTCCTGAAGTCCATTGGCTCACTTCCACTTGTTTGTGAATATGTGAGTTTAGAATTTACTGAATTTGAGTTCAAATATAAGAAAAATGTCTAGATTTGAAAGGAGACATTGATAGCTAAAAGAAACAATTTTGTATTCTTGTCTTACGAGCACTTTACACCTGCACAGTGTACATTTGTATGAAGATGGGCTTGTCTCGAGTCAAAAATCTAGGGAGGAGGTCACGCCCCCGACGCATAATCGCCAATGAATGTGTTAGTCCTTTCAGCTACCTGATACTGAAAGCGCGGAAAATGTGAATGATACACTCAAGCATAGCTACTTTAAGATTCATGTTTATTGGATGTAGTATAATAAGTTTCAGGAGCCGGGAGAGCGTGGTGAATATAGCGACAAGCTACGGGCTGGACGGTCCGAGGTTTGAATCCCGGCAGGAGCAAATAATTTTTTCTAAAAACGGTCACCGAGCCTCCTATTCAATGGATACCGAGGTTCTTTCCCCTGCGTAAAGCGGCCGGGAATATGAAGTTGACCACTCGCCTTCATCTAGGGTCCATATTAAGAATAAGTGAAGGTATGCCTCTACCCACTCTATATGGCTTCATGGCGGGGGCGGGGGCGGGGGCATTTTTATCGCAAATCTAACATCTTTAGTGCCCTCTTTTTGATATACAATAACTGAGCATGTATTTTATACGATGCAGTCCATTGATGTTATCCTCGAATTCCCCTCCAACTTAAAGTAATGCATTTTAAGTTTCACGACTGATGTATTATTCGTATACACTAACAATACTCCTCTCCCCTCCCCCAACTCCCTTTCCCTTTTTTCATTGGCGACACATCAAGGTAAGTACTTTCTGAAAGTGGCACTGTAGTGTCAGTATTTGTGTTGGAGACGTTGTGTTGGTTCTATTGCTGATCTGTGTTCCACAGAATGAAGTCGGTCTGTGGAATGAAGGCTGGCAGTTATCTATGATCCGTGGCCAGATAAGTGCAGCTTTCAGGAGTTTTAAGTTTGGGTGATGAATTAGGTGTACTTTTGTCGTCGTATTTCATTCTGACAACAGAATGCTTGAGGGAATGGACAAATAGTCAAGTTAGATTCGTTATTCGAGTATTGTCAATTAAAAAAGTGAATGTTCATTTCATAGAACATGGAAGCATTGATACCTGTAATTAATAAATTGCAAGATGTGTTCAGTACTGTGGGGGCCGATGCCATTCAGTTGCCTCAGATTATTGTTGTTGGGACTCAGGTAATGTAAAGATAAATCACATTCGTAAAAGTACTTTAAATTGTGTTCGTGTTAACGTAAAACAATTCCATAGCGGGTCACATTCAAGATGGATTCAGTATGTTAAGTTGGGTTATGGCGTTTGCTGATTTAAAATTACCAGTTTTGAAGTATATGCCGACAAAGTTCATGACATTTTCAGATTATTCCGCGCAGGGGTGCACAACTTGCGGGCGATTAAATTTTGTATGGTGGCCACCTAATATTCGGGGTATGACTTTTGCGCCAGGATTTTTAAGGTGCACCAGCATTTGTAGAATTTTTTTGACCTCTTTCTCCAGCCCTTTCGCTCTTCGGATTTAATGCTTTGAAGCTTGACCTAATCTGTCGATATATATATGTGCATTTTTAAACATTTTGTTTGGTTTGTTAATTGCTATTTTGTTACAGCAGCAGTATATATAGCTGTGTACCAGCTGTCTGTTTCTGAGCGTTATTTATCTGGTTATTAGTATTACACCTACCTTGTGGTAGGCGGGATTGATGTCAAGTGAAAATTCTGTTGAAGGTTTTTGTGAGGAACAGTGGAGTGAATGTCAAATCTTAGACAGAGGAAGTTTGACAGTGACGTTACTGATATGGAATCATTTAAGTTGATTGTTATGTAACAGAAAATCTTAAACTGACAATTAACTGGGTGTTCTTCTGTATTATTCAAGTAATCTAAATCCTGTATTCCGAATTCTTAAACATAGCATGAAGTTAAATTTTCTTACACGATAGAGCATTACACATTCATATGAAACTACAATAAAATTTTATCATAAAATAAGTAACATTAGCTTATATGATTAATGTATTAAATTATCCATTAGAAATGTCCCTCTTAGCATACTTAACGTTGGCACATGATACGATGGGACTTAGTTCCCATATTCATGTGGTTGAATGGATGGGTGTTTGATAGGAATGTGATGGTAGTTAACTACAGCTGGGAGAGGTGTGTGGTAGTAAGAAGAGACTATTGTGCAAGAACTGGAATTGTTAATAGTTCTTATTTTACACTCACTGTACATGCTGTGCTAAGATCTACAGTTTAGAACAACTCACTGATGGAATGTAATGAGCTTCGATACAACTTTTCATATCAGCGGGCTTGAAAACTATGTGTTTAAAGACACAGAAGTTTAAAGGACACAGCAGTTTATCAAGTTTATTATTTTTAATGTATCAATGTATATTGGTTTTTAAAGGCAGGCTTGCCAGGTTATAACAGACTATGAGGCTGGCACCCACAGCAGCAGTTGAGATTCTTGTGGGACTCCCTTACAATGTCTGAAATGGAGACTTGAGTGCTAGGCATTGTGTATGACTGACAAAAGAAATTGCTGGCTAGTATGTTGCAGTATTCTGTGTAGAAGTTCCACCATTAAGGCATGCATGGCAGAGAATATATATGGGGGCTAAAAGCATAGATAAATTTGTATTCTGCCAGACAGTGAAGTTGTGATTAAAGCACCTGGCAAGTCACAGGTCATCTAAATTGGTCTAGGTTAGCCATTAATTAATAATAAAACTGACTGAACATAACAGGGTCAAACTAGCGTGGGTGTCAGGACATGAGGGAAATGAAGGAATTCGGTTGGCAGAAATGGAACAGAACATCCATTAATAGGACCTCAGTGCCCTGTAGAATCACAGAAAGAGTTGCCAGATGGTCCATCAGGGACTGACTAAGCAGAAACCATCAAGAACATTGGACCTCCGTGCTAATCAAAAGTATGAAAATGGTTTTTGTTGGTGAACTCTGGGTAACTGACAGGGCTAAACAGGGATCAGTTACTAGATGAGATAAGTGATGGGACTACTTACACATCAGTGCTATGTGACAGGTGGTCTCTTCAGAATGGGACTGTTTAACAGACACACCTGCAAAAGATGCTGCACAAAAACAAGACAGGCAATGTACACATAACTTAACATCGAGGCGTGTTTGTACAACCATTGTTGCAGTGGAAAAACAATAAGTATCACATATTCTGAGAGCTTGTTTGTAGCCTCAGGTATCCAGCATGCAATGCGCATGACCCATAGTGTCTTCTGTGGCTTGCCTGGCTCTACAATATTTTTCCACATTATCCCATAAACAGCATCATATAAAAAAAAATGTTATTGAACATGAAATGTGTGTTTTGATTTTCTCTACAACTTTTGTCTGCAACATTTCTCATTCTAAGAACTGAGTGAGATGCATATTGGTCTTCATGTAAAGTACCCGTTATTCTTGTCAGATTTTAATGAAACTTCAATTATCTCGATAGATAATACTCCAATATAAAATTTCACGACAGTCCATTCAGTGGGGCCGAGTTGTTCTATGCAGACAGACAGATGGATAGACTGAATGAGAGACATGACAAAGCTAACAGTTGCTTTTCATAATTTTGCAAAGATATGTTGAAGTGAAAGAGCCACTTTTGTTGTATGTGACTGGGATGTTTTAGCATAAGCAACACCCTCTCACACAGGACTATTTCTTGGAGCCAAGTGACTTTCAGAAGGCCACTCTGAGCTAAGTGTAAGTAAAAGTGCAAGATTGCATTAGAGCTAATTGTAGAAAGAGGCTGAACAACAGCTATCACATTATTATTATGCAGGGGTTGATCATTGTTCATCGATTTGATCAACCAATTGTTTGTCTTTGTAATTTTACTTTGTTGTTGTTGTTACTGTAGGTTTCTTCCCATCAGCTACCTTTGCATGGAACTTGGCTCACTCACAGAGCTACCTACACCAAACCTGGCACAAGAGTTACTAGTTGTGTGTAGTCTTGGAGTCGGTCTTTATTCATAGTAGGAATACCAACCAAAATAGTGCGTTTATCTGTACAATGTACATGCTAAATATGATCCTGCAAGGACTGTTGTAAAAATCAAATGGAAGAAACAGACCCCACACTGATTCTGGTCAACTACAGTGCTTGTTTCATCTCACTGAATGTGTGAACTCTCAGAATGAAAGGTTTTGTGCTGTAGAAAATGCCATGTTAGCCCACAAATTGCCATTATATGATGTTCTGTTTGTGTATGGTGTACTGTGATTGTGACTGGGATTACTGGGGCAGTGAATTTTTAAAACATCAGTAACTGTTTGGCAGCTGACGTGGAGTAACCTCTCAGATCACGTGAAACTTCATCAGTTTCAGTATATAAACCTTTAAGCTTGAGGTTGAATCATGATTGAATGTGTGGGTAGTTCTGGTGTCAGTACTCACATTTGTTGATGTCTGTTCTTAGGGGCAATACGTGAAACACCACACCACTCTTTGTAATTGACTTAACACAGCTCGCTGTGAAGAGATGAATCTGGTTACTACTAATAAAATTTATGCACGCATTTGCCACAAATTTCTCCTGAGTAATTCTTAACAAGAGATGTGCTCTCTTTTGTTTTCTGTCTCACCATGGTTAAACACATAACAGTCAATGGATGTGGCAGTCAACAATGACCTGCGCACCTAATGTAACGGTTGCTGCATAGTGAGAGATGCCACTTATGTGAACATATGGGTTGCTGTGCACTGACTGCCAACCAGCTAATGACTGTTCAAACAAAATGTAACTCATAGCTGGAACTATATGTAGGTGTGACTCCTGCAATGAATGTTGTGTATTCTGTTTTTAATGATAAATTAGGGCAAATAAATGGACCAGAATTATTTAAGTGGCCACCTTGTGTTATAAAAATGAAATTAGTGTGCTTAAAATTTTCTTATTTAACATTTTCAGTACACCTGAAGCCCCTAAATCTTTAAAAGTTAAGATTAAAAACTCAAATATAATGAATGAATATACTTATATATTGCTAAATTATTTAGTTATGTTAACAAAAAAAAAACCAAATGAAACATAGACCTTAAACATATGTGATGTTTGAATAACTGGAAAGCCTGTATACTTGTATGGTTTTGTGATGTTGATTGTGGCTACCTAATGGTCTTTCAGTGAATCTCATTGTGTTTTGTGTGTGTGTGTGTGTGTGTGTTTTGCTAGTTTGCTACTATGTAGTAGTAGCAAACTAATTTTGGTGGGAATTGGTACAGCAAAAGCCATACTTATCTTATGGGCATAAGCAAATTTCTGTTTGTACTTGCTAAATTAAATTAAATTAAATTTGGTACAGTGCTGTTGATCGTTTGAGTTTCATGAAAATGGACATAGGTGAGGCTGTGTGTTTTATGGGCATAGATCAAATTACATTTATGTGTGTACTGTAAAACTGTATGGTAATGTGACAATTATGAGTGCTTACACAAAGACTGCATACTGTGTCACGGAGTATACTATTTTCGGTCTTGTTAAATACATAATATATTTAAATTGTATTTTGTTGGTGTATAAAGTACACCTTTTGCAATTGTTTTGTGGTTGGTATGGTAAGGAGGTCAGTATCTGGGAAATTATTTACATAGTGTTGTTAACTGTATACCTTTGATCTCCAGGAAAAACTCTTGTATTTTAGCTTCTTTTCCTCTTCCTTTTGCATGACATTTCTCTCTGTGGGTGTTGTCACATCAATTAGTATGCATGTTTTCTCTTTTTGTTCTTAAGTATTGTATGTGTTCTATTTGTTGTCAGTTCTCTGTGTGTCCTGCTTGAATCCAAAACCCTGTAATATCTTCCTGTTCATATACTGGCTTGGGTGCGTGTCTGTACCATTTGTCCTTCATTTCAATGCTTAGAGCTTTGCATATTGAGTAATGCATGTGTGCACAAACTTTGTTGTGTGTTATTAAGTATTCATGCTTCACAAAATGGAGCATCCTGAGGTTAGGTGGTCAATAGTTTCTTCATATTGTTTACATAACTGGTATTTACCGTTAGTTTCTTCCTTCAAAATTTTATTCCGAAAATAGTTTTTACTAATTGCTTAGTCTTGAGCTGCCACTATTGTACTTCGCTTTCTCCCTTAATGTCTCCAGATTTTAGCCATCAATATGACTGTTCATTATCCACCAGCCTTTCATCGAAGTTACGTGACAATTGTCCGTGCATCCTCTTCTGTTCCCATCTTTCTTTTGTTTTCTCTGCTATGCTGTCCTTTATTTGTCTTGTTCCTCTCTCTTCTTCTGTCTTGAGGCATCTAGCTTTCTGTAACACTACTGAGTGGATGTTGTGTTGGTGCATTCTGACAACCTCTATTAGTGGATCTTCCTTTCTGCCTACATATTCCACCAGTTTCATAGGCTTCTTCTAACTGCATCAGACCCCTTCCTCCTTGTTTTCTGGGAACATACAGGTGATCTGAGTCTGCCTTTAGGTGATGCTGTCCATGGATGGTTAGCAGTTTCCTCATTTTCCTGTCCAGTTTTTGCACTTCTTTGTGGTGCCAGTTAAAAATTCCAAAATGGTAACTAAGTACTGGTAGTGCCAATGATCCACTTGCTTGAATTTTATTCTTTGAACTTAAATCTGTGCCCCAAACTAATCTCAATCTCCTCAAGTATTCCTTCTTCAACTTTTCTTTCTCATTCTTATGCTCTCTGTCATGGCTGTCTTCTCTGCCTGAATACAAATATGCATCCCTTGGGTCTAGTTCTTTAATGTACTTCTCAAATGTGCTTCCTATATATATATTTTGCTTTGGACCCTGCCTTTTTTTAAACATATTCTTGCACACTTTTCTATTACAAAATTCATATTAATGTCTTAGCTAATTGCTTTCACAATTTTATTTCATTTTTCAAATCATCCTCATTTCTAGATTCAAGTCATCCAGTTACAATAAGTGACTTATTTTCCTTTCTGTTCTGTGTATTTGATATCCACAATCAACTCAGTTCAGCTTATTTGTTAATGGAATAAGTGCTATGCAAAAGAATAATGGCAAAAGCCAGTCCCCTGGAATATTCCTGTTCGTACCTGAATGTGTTGTGACTGTATTACTTCCTTCTTCGTTTTTAAATGAAGCATTGCATTCCATTTCTCCATTGGTCTAACAATTCAACTCCTACCAATTCTGTTGACTTCTCTACCCAGCTATGTGGAATGCTGTCGATTGCTTTCTGGTAATCAATCCAGGCTATACTTAAATTCTTGTTCCTTCTCTTACAGTCCTCACATTTTGCTTTTGATATCATTAATTGATCCTTGCAATCTTTACTTCCGGGGTGACATCCTTTTTGCTGTGCTGGTGGTAAGTTCTGCTCTTCCACATATGTGGAAATTCTTTTGGCTATTATTCCTATTATGGTTATGTACATCGTTGTTACATATGTAATGGGTCAGTAGTTTCTGACTTCCTTGCTATCTCCTGATTTTGGTAGCAAATGAGTTATTCCTGTGGTTAGCCAGCCAGGTACCTACTCTGATTCCTCCATTATTGCATTGAAGCTTTTTGTAATATGCCTTTGGGCAGCTTAAACCAGTTATTTTGTATTTTAGCATTTCCAGATGATTTCCAGTTGTGTGAGGTTTGACAAAAATGAAGTGATTTCCATAACCTGTTTAGGCCCTCAATCCATATTACTGATTTTCCTTCTCTTTTCTCTTCTTATCCATCCTGCTGTTTCATTATGCTGTGCTTTTTCTCCCCACAGTGACTTCCAGTAAGGCTCTACATCTGCCATAGAGGGGGGTGGAGGGGGTTGGGGTGTACTCTGGCCTGTATATTCTTCATGCCCAAGTTTCTGTAAAGTTTTTTGGTGTCTTCTTTGAACATTTTATTCTGGATATACTGGGTTTCCCTTTTTTCATACCTTCTGATTCTTTATGCTATTGCTTGCACTTTCTGCTTCAATGTCTCTGTCAACTGTGCAAATTCTCTGGCATTTGTCTCACTATATTTTGAAAAATCTTACTCTTTTTCCTGTGGAGTTTTCCATTATCAGAGCCTGTTCCAGTTTCAGCCATTATTGATAACTCTTTTCTCCAGTTGCGTATCTGTCTCTGCATTCTCATTTTCCAAAAATTTTTATTTCTTCTATTTTTGCTTCTTTTGCTAGGCTGATTCATTGTTTGTCCCATAATTGTGCCTGCAGCATATATAAAGTTGTTTGTATCTCTTATGTCCGATTCATCTTCTCCTAACAGTTCTTCAGTTATTCCATATATTTCTTTTATCAGCTTTGTCAATTTGCTGTTTTCTTTCAGTTTTGGCAGCCTTTCCCTTTCAGACATTTGTAGTAGCCTCACATTATACCACATTATTTCAATGTCTTCCTTTAGCTTATCCCTAACTGTGTGCTGCTCGCTGTCTGCTCCTGGTTGTTTGTTATACTCTGTTTTACGTAAGCCATTATTGCTACTTTCTTGGTCTCTCTCTTAGCGTTCTTCATCATCTGTATCCATTTTGTCACCATTCATTCCTTTTGTTTGATCTTCTGTATCATTCCATATTTTAAGTCTAATATTTTCCTTTATCTCATCAATTTTAAGAGTTGTTATTCTTTAACTTTTAAAACGTATGACTGGTTTAACAATAATTTTGCATTTATATTTATTTTCATCTTTGCATTCCTCTCTCTCCATAATTCATATGCTTCCTTGGAGTTGTATCATATTGTCTTTTCATAGATGTACATGAAACACCACAACACTTCCTTCATATCCTCTTGGCTCCATCGGATTTGTTTATTCCATTCCTTTCCATTTTCATGCCTGACTCCAATATTAGGTGGAATTTGAGATGGTCATGTTGAGATTCCTTAGTATGGTTACCATTCTCTTCAGTGCTGTTAGAGGACCTCTGTTCTTTCCTTCTTCCTGGTTTTGTACTATTTTGTTTTAGAATCATCATCACTGTCCCACGAGTAGCTAGTGATGTCTCCTGTCTACTGCAATGTAGCCCCACCTGGCACAGCCAGGCTGCTTGCAACCGAGGGTTGCTACTTCTCAATGTTCGCCGTTCTTGGTTGCTTACCCTCCACCACAGATGAGTGTGTAGTCCCTAGGCACAGTAGTGTACACTTGGACTAGAGGTTTTTTTTTTTTTGGTTGACTCCTCTAGATCTGCCATGTTCTCTTAATCAACAGGGGCACCTCTTGTAAGATGTGATTCTTCATCATGCATGACCCGTTTTGAGCATTGGGAGGTTGTATATTCATATCACATACCCTTGGAAAGGGTGAAGGCAGATCCTTTCCCCACTCCTTATCCCATTATTATTATTATTATTTATTTATTTTTATTTTTTTATTTAGTTTTTATTTATTTATTTATTATTTATTTATTTTTTTTCGGGAAGGGTACTGGTATATTTGCATTTATGCATGATCCATGTCTGTTGCAGAGTTCCGGGAAGAGCTCAGTCATTGAAAGCTTGGTTGGTCGGTCTTTTTTACCCAGAGGCACAGGCATTGTAACAAGACGTCCACTAGTTTTGCAGTTGGTGTATTGTCCTAAGGAAGACAGGGAACACAGAACACCTGAAGAAGGTAATGATTATTGTGTTCCTCTCAGATTGACAAACAAGGTTACGTCATATATGTGTGTGTGTTTATGCAACTGCCTGTACAAAATGAGGCAGAAATTTTTCAGAAGATAAATTGTGTCAGTTATGGTTATTTTTATGTGTCTTAGTATCTTGAAGTATCATGAAAGCTTTAGTAACACATGTAACCTGCAGTCATTGTTTATGCACTTATAACAAAATAGTGCAGGTGACAAAATTATATTTGTTATAATTAAATATCATTACATTGACAAACATTAAAACTTCAGAAAGACAGTTATATTACATGTAAAAAAAAAAAGAGAGTCAACTGTACCATGTTTATTTTGTTACAAATGTCTGAATTTTTTCCTCAAATCCTGTTTTAGTAGTTACTTGTTGGTAAACTGTTGGAGAATTTCACTCCTCTGTAATTGACGGTTCCAAATGACTTTCTTGACCACTTTGCACCATGGTGGATACTTCTGTAACATTAATGACATTTTCATCATCACTAACGCTATGTTCTTTCTTATTCTAAAATGTCATTTTTGCCAGGTGCCCAAGTTGTTACTGTCAAGAGTTCTGCAACAACCATGGTATCGTTATTCATACCAATAAAATTGTCCAGTTCTACCTCATGATCTAGTTTTTGACACAGACCAATTTTTGACCATATATTCATTTTTGCTTTCAATTTTGCTTTAGCTTTCTTATTACGACATATTTACATCTTTGTGAACACAGTTCACAGTTGTAGCAGCACTTAATGTTTTCGAAGCCAAACTGAACATCTGAATACCCTCCAGCATGTTTTATGTTTGCGCCACAACCTGATGACATGTTGGCCAAAATTTTACCACACTGTTCACATCCTGTAGTGCACTTTCGCAGCATAAATGATCCAGGGACTGCAAAAGTGAAATTCAGTTTGTCAGTAGGCCCACAATTTTAACATTCTGGACAGGTTATGGCAGATTCTTTATGCGCAGAACAGGTGTCTGAAGCAGAATTTTCTGCTGCTGACCATTCAATTCTGTGTATCAGTGATAGAATCTACTCTTGAAAACTTAAACATCATTGTAGGTTCTATGTTATGGTGATACTCATAAGGAGAGGAAATGAATGTTATTTTGACATTGAGGTCTTTATTTTCGGTGCTGGGAACTTGAGAAATGTGTGGGAGGTACGCAAAAGGAATGAGTATTATTGCTACACAATAACAGATGGACGTAATGTTTGCAGGCATTTGCGTAAGGCCTGGTCTGAGAACTCAGTGGTAATATCATATATTGTACTGTAATGTGTATCATGTCTGATGACATCATAACATTGAACAAAGCCAGATTGGTGTCATATCTGGCTCTTCCACTGTGAGGTTGCACAGGAGTATGTGTTGTCTTTCAGGCTGTTGGTAAAGTGAACTGTGCCAGTTAGAAGATGTGGCATGTTATGTGACCACAGAGGTCACTCCTGCACATTATGACAGCTTAACAATAAAAGCATTTTCATGTTGGTTCATTCAAATTGCACTCCTACTGAGCAGCTGGCAGGAACAAAAGCTATGTCTGCATTGTTGTCTGTCCTTTAGACATGGATCTGCAGCAGTTTCGAAGAACGATGATTTATGCAGATAAGTCACAGCGAGCCTGTACACACCAGTTGTAAAACCAACAACTGTTTATTACTATGCCAGTGTGTGGACAAAATTTTACACGACCATCCTCAGGGAGTTTGTTTCCAAAACGTGTAATCATATACCAAGTTTTACATTAACCTTTTGACGCCTAATGTCAACTATAGTGGTCGTACCACACCGCTAACCTCTAAAGTTGCATTTTATATATTTATTCAACAAGTGAAGGTACTGAATATTTTAAACATGGTATATACTGTCCATTTTTTTCTCTTCAAAATGCAGTTTGTTTCATAATTCTAACGTGTTTGGTTCCTGTATTATTCACATTTTATATACAGGGTGTGCTAAAATTTAAAAAATAATTATGGCGCCAAAAGGTTAATACGCTTATGGCAACTAGCCACTCTGTATAACATGAATATATATACATATGGTGTTTACAGAGTTTGTTCTTTCTAACAGAAGGGTGAATAAATTAAGTTAGTGGCTTTCCTCTTACTGTTAATGCTAATGGAAGTATAATTGTCCAGAGTTATTGCTGTTCTTAATTACAGGTACATTGGACTTGGAAGAATGGGGCTTATTTTTACACACCAAAGGCAAAATTTACACAGATTTCAATGAAATCAGGTCAGAGATTGACAGAGAAACTGACAGGATGGCTGGTCATAACAAAGGAATTTGCCCAGAACCAATTAGTCTGAAGATTTATTCAGCACGTGTTGTGAATCTTACGTTGGTTGACTTGCCAGGAATCACTAAGGTATGCCAAAGCAATCACAATATTGAAGTCTATACTGTTGCATGTAGTTTGCCAAATATAGTAACTGCATCACAGCACAACAGTAACTTTGTTTTATGTAGAATGTTATTTAGTTTCTTTCCCTACATGTTTCATTGAGCACACTGATCTTAAAAAATAATTATTAAAATTGAAAAATATTAGTTGTCGGCTTTAATGCCTCAGCATTTGAGAACTTTTTAATATGATTGCCTGCATATCAATATTCCCATTTATTAATTTGCTAAGTGGTTTTAATGTTAAAGTTGTATCAAGGGCATTTTATTTTGTACCTGATTTTGTAACTGAGTTTGCACTTACAGTTTTCTCTGTGAGAGTGAAACAATTTATGCTGGTTTTTACACATCATTATATTTAGTTTGCTATACACAGTGCATCTACAAAGTTTTAGGACTGATTTTTTTCACGGTACTGCCTGTGCTATCTAATGGTCACTGCTGGGACTGATCACTATCATGTCCGCACTTGTTTTGTGCAAAGTTAACGTCAGCATGAGCAAAATGGTTCTAAGGTACATTCTTGTTTATTGTTGTGCAGTAAAACCATAATGTCATGGAGTCAAGTTATGAACGAGTGGCAATAAAGTTTTGTTTTAAACCTGCAACAGAAACTTGAAATGGTGCATGCAGCCTATGGGGATGAAGCACTAATGCATTCCAACATTTTTTGCTAGTATGGACAGTTTCATGAAGGGCGGGAAGATGATCGGGACGACCCCAGGAGTTGTTGCCGCTCGGAGTCTTGAACGGATGGCAACATCGTAAAGGTTCGGCAACTGTTGCTGTAAAATTGTCACCTCTTACTTCAAATGCTAGCATATGAGCTTGAAATAAGCAAGGACACTGTACAGAAGATTATTGTTGAAGATCTAAAAAAAAAAAAGTTTGCTTATGCTTTGTACTGCATGCATTGACTGCAGAACAGGAGGAGGACCAAGTTGCTGCATGTCAAGATTTAATTGAGATTGCGGACAGTGATCCTGACATTTTAAAAACATTGTAACTGGCGACAAATCTTGGTGCTTGTTTGTGACCTGGCAATGAAATGACAGTCATCTTCATGGGTTTGAGAAAAGTCGCTGCCGTCCAAAACCTTTGATTCCAGAAGTCTCGAGAGAAGACCATGTTGGTTATTTTCTTCATTTGGCACAGAATCGTGCACAAAGAATTTGTACCGGATGGACAGACTTTTAACTCTGAATTCTACAGAGAAGGGACAGACGGACTTCTGAAAAGACTTCGGTGCAATAGGCTGGACAAGGCTCAATGAGGTAACTGGTTCATGCTGCATGATACACACATCGCAACTGTCATCAAGCAGTTACTTGCAAAGAAATGGTTTACTTTTTTTGCCACCCCCCTTACTCACCAGATTTGGCACCTGCAGACTTTTCTGTTCTTTAAAGTGAAATACAACTTGAAGGCCACCGTTTTGACACCATTTCAGACATCCAGAACAATGTGATGAGTAAATTAAAAAGTATTCCGGCAGCTGAATTCGGTGGAGGCGTTCAGAAACTTTATGACCATGCCAGTAGGTGTATATAATTAGGAGGGATATGTATTGAAGGCTAAGGAGCAATAAAGTTGTTTTCTTGAGATTTCAGTTTTTTTATGAATCTACAGTAGTCCTAAAAGTTTGTAGATGCACTGTGTATCTATTTTGTTTTGTGTTTGGTATTCTAATTTATCTGCCTTATACATTTTGAAGTACTTATGATAGTAACTAACCTCTCAGCTTAAAATTTTGATAAGAAAATTGTTTTTATCTTCAAATCATCACCTTAGTCACACCATGTCCAGTGCAGTGGTCATAACTGTGCATTTTTCTAACTGGCATTGTCTTTTTTCTCACACCGGCTACTACTATTAATCCATTATACGTACTCTGTGTGTGTGTGAGGATAAACATTATGCATACCTGAAGAACTTTGACATTAACTAAATCAGTTTTCTTGTGTCTAAATATACTAGTGTCAAACTATTGTTCTTTCAGTGTTCTCTGTGTATCACAGCTATTTAATGCTGTTTGAAATGGAAATAATATGTGAAACACATTTCGTGTTTACAAGGCCATGAGCCATAGAAAAACTGAAAATTTTGGAGAATGGGATGGCTTTAGTTATCAGAAAAATTTGGCATTCTGTATTTCACATTTTTTAAATAGTAGGTTTGAGAGAAACAAACATAAGGACAGAAGTTCATCAGCATTTTCTAGAAGAATTAAAGTGCTGAATTTACACAAATTGAGTTGCAGATAATTATTTGAGACTGCTGTATGCCAACTGTTATCGTAACACAGCCTACCGTTATATGTCTTTAATGGTGTATTACATCTGTAGTGAAATGGGTAGGAAGGATTGCCACTTCACATGAAATATAAAAAACAAAATTTGAGTGCTACCACAAAATTTTTCACTTCATGAAGCATTGTTAGAACAAATTGAATTGTCGGAAAATCAAATAATTACCTTTTTATGTAGGTGCCTGTGGGTGACCAGCCAGATGACATTGAATCTCAGATTCGAGAACTTGTGTTGAAGTACATCAGCAATCCTAACTCAATCATCCTAGCAGTGGTAACTGCTAACACAGACATGGCTACTAGTGAGAGCTTGAAATTGGCAAAGGAGTGTGATCCAGATGGCAGAAGAACATTAGCTGTGGTTACAAAACTAGATCTTATGGATGCAGGTTTGTTACTGCAGAAAGTTTCCTACTTTGTTGCAGCGTACTAAGTATTTTATGTCTTATTACATTACAAGCAGGAAAAATGAGGAGTATTGGCAGGCCATTCATGAAAAGGGCAGGCTAAGGGCTTTCTTAAAAGATCCTTTGCTAAAAGGGCTGGGGATTACTCAGCTTGATCAGAAACCAGCTAAGAATAATGCTGGGGCTGCTCAGGACACTCATTTGAAAGACAACAATAAACTGGGGTTGGTAGACAGTCCTGGGTGTTTAATTTTTATAATTTTTTTGTTTAATTTAGTTTTGTGGATTTCATACTGATTTTCAAGTTGATTTTGTTAAAATTTTATTTGCTCTTTTGTTTATTTTTTGTGATTTAAATTTTTATTGAAATGTTTGCTTTGTCTTTATTTGTATAGTAATTATTGTGTAATTAGTAAATCTTGTTTTTGTATTGTATTAATTAGATATTAATTTCTTTTAAGGAATTCGGCAAAGTTATTGTGTCCGCTTGTTTAACAAAAACATCTTTTCTTGTTAGTTTTTGAAGTATGGCCTGCCCACTGACTTTGAGTTGAAGGGCCGCGAATGCCAACAGTTATTTGAAATGGCTTCACATATTCTTTGTGATTGTGAGACACTGGTGGTATTAACATTTAGGCACCTGACCAATCATTTCTTGAAACCTGGTGACTGCCCACATCTCCATCAGGAAAGTACTGCACTTTGTTAGAAGTGTAGGGCTGCTGATTGTGTAAGCAAAGGGTTGCACAAAAGATTGGAAATGATCAGGGTGAAAGGGCTCACTGTGGTGTCCACCTTATTGTATTCATTAACTCTATTATTCTCTATTCTTCTTCTTATATTAGCTTTTTATGGCCCATTGAAATTTTTCCAAATGACATCTGGTTCATCCTGTTACTGTTAGCTTTTAAGGCATGAGAATGCTGGGTGCTGTACATGCACACAGCTTGTTGACTTGAGTGCACGTCAAAGCACACAAGCATGCTTATTATTGAAAGTAAGTAAGTATGCAGTTTGCATCTGTTGTTGATAGAGAAGGTGAATGGAATAGTTTTTGCAGTAAGTATTGCCACAGACATGTAAATCGTGAACTTTACAAATTGAAAAGCACATAATATGAAATACCTATTAGGGTGATCCTTAAAGTGATAATTTAAAATTAAATTTCCCTGGAAATAGATGCGCACCGGGTGTGTTCTTCACAGCATCTTCACTTCCATATTATGTGTTTATCTGTCAGTAACTTTTGGTAGCCTTCTTTACAAAAGAGAAAGGGGATATTAATTTTCTCAGTGTGTAGAAGCAATACGGACCATGCCAGGCTTGCTTCCATGGCCCTTTTTAAATGTTTCTAATTTTTGGCTACCAGTTTGGCTAAACTGAGTGCAAAAACATGTAACATATCAGTGATTGCAACCTATGTGCTTTGTTGTTCTCTGAACATGTACTGAAAGAACATGGTATTCATATACATATGGTATGGATATAACACATCATATTGGCAGTATTGTTTGTTTTAATGGCTCGTTATAATAGATATTTACCATATACATATGCCTCTGAAATCATGGATTTAAAAATTAACACACAAAATTGGACCTGTAAAGAAAAATTAACATAAAATCACAGCCTCATACGTATGTAAATTATATAATAATTTATGCTTGCAAAGTCCATGGTCCTTCCTGTTTAATTAGAAATTTGTTTTATACATTTTATTACTGTACTGCAACAGTTTGTTTGTTGTAAATGTTATTAGATGTCATCAGTGTCATTTTCTGTCCAAGTACATAATTGTATTATGTTGCAGTTAAGTACTTCAACTGTAATTTCACACAAAATCATGCATGAGTCAGAAGCCAAGGACACATGTTTCTTTAGATGCTTTGTCTGACATTCTGTGATATAGAACTTTCAAAGCTCCTTAACTTCAAGCACCTGCACAGGGTGGAAAAACAGGAAGAAGAGGAGGACATAAAGCCAACCTAGGCACAGTACTATGTCCAAAAATGTTGACTGTGCTGTACTGTTTATGGCTTAAAACATGTACTGTAGTGAAATATTTTGTTATTGTATAGAATATCTTTTTCTTATGAAGTTATGTATTTTTTGTTATTGTTGTCCATTTTACAGGTACTGATGCAATAGACATCTTATGTGGGCGTGTGATTCCTGTGAAACTAGGAATAATAGGAATTGTGAATCGATCGCAGCAGGACATTATGAATAATAAGGTATACTGTGAAACAGTATGATGAGTCCATATTGAAAGTTTTTTGTAGTAGTGGCTGTATTTTAAAGTAGATGTGCTTTTGGCTTTTAGAGCATTAAAGATGCGTTGAAAGATGAAGCAGCTTTTCTCCAAAGGAAATACCCAACCCTCGCAAACAGAAATGGTACACCTTACCTTGCTAAAACCTTGAACAGACTGCTTATGCATCATATCCGTGATTGTCTACCAGATTTGAAGGTAAGCTTATTATTATACTGATTGGTGTAATGTTTCTGTTTGTAAATAATATTTTCATAAATCAAACTTTGGCCTACAGAAATATAAAATGTCGTGAAACTAGTGCAGTGATTAAATAATAGTTTGAATGTAGAAAATAAAAATAATATGGCAGTGAAATAAAGTTTTAAGAATGCATGAGCTTGTGTAACTCAGGGGTTTTAGGAATGGAAGATAGCGTTTAGAAACCTGGAACCTTTCATCTAATAGTTGTATACTGCTAAACCTCTTGCAGCTATTACCAGTGAACCTGCATATGGACTGGCAGTCCAATTGTGAAAAATCACAGTCAGTTTCCATTTTATAAATAGTTCCAAAGAATCTGTTCGAAGTTCTGGGCCTTGTGTAATATTTCATAACATGTTAGTTTTTGTGTGGTGAGGAAATGTTAGCCCTGTGTCCAACCCCGACATTGGAGGATCACTCCTTGCACGATGTCTGCAACAACTTATTCACTATATTTGCAGCTACCTTCCATTTCTGGAGGAAAGGGAGAGTACGTTTTCTTAGCAAAAAATTCCAGATTGTAGTGCATATATTGATTTGTGATACTGTATACTGACATGGTGATAGAAAACAAAGATAAAAGTCACCTTTAAGTGTATTCCAAGAAATTATTATGGTTTCTTAACCTAGAAGTGTGTGTTTGGTGGGATTTGTTTGTGCAGTGTTCACAGTATCCATATTTGGGTTATAGCAGAACTTTTAAAAGGCAAATAAATTTAAAAGTGTGGCTAGAATACTCACTGAAATTGTGTACATATTTCTGTATTTTAATGTATGTAACTGGGGACATCTCTGTACAGAAATAACACAAGGAAGTGGATGTTTGTGTTTTTTACGGCTGTCTTATAAATCAGCTTTTCTTGTACTTCACTCCCCAGACTAGAGTGAATGTCATGGTGTCACAGTTCCAGTCATTACTTAATTCATACGGTGAAGATGTTTCAGATAAAAGTCAAACATTACTCCAGATTATTACAAAATTTGCTTCAGCATACTGTTCTACCATTGAAGGTACAGCAAGGAACATTGAAACAACAGAATTGTAAGTTTTCTTTATGTTTTTTTAATATTTATAATACTCGATCTCAATAATCATGTTCACCTGTAGTGTATGGCCTTTTAAGTGCCAGTTTTCTGGTACAGCCTACTGTGGGAGAACTATTTTCCTTTTGGATGCAAAGGGTATACATTTAACGGGGCATTGCTGTCCAGTTCATCTGTTAAAGGTTAATCTACATACCTACTGAAAATTGTACCAGCAGTGATAATGAGTGGCATGTTATTTGATACATTGCATGCTCTGTGTATTTTGCATTTCTCTTATTCATACAGACACTCCAGGTGTATGATATTTTTATGTGACTCATTGATTCAGCAAGGTTTGTTCATTCCTGTTAATTTATTACAACTGAAAGTCATTAGTAACAGTAGTTTAGAACATTAGACTAGCATGGGAACAAAGTAGTGACCACAGCAATACAACTTGCTAGAAGGCACCTAGATTTTCGTAACTGTAAGGTTGTCAAGAATTACTGAGTAACTGAATGTTGTGTTAACTCAGTTTTAGCATTACAGATTGTATATTGCAAATTTTTAAATTGCCATATTCTTTAACATGTGTGATTGTTGTATAGGTGTGGAGGTGCCAGGATATGCTATATATTTCATGAAACATTTGGAAGGACCTTAGATTCCATTCATCCTCTTGCTGGTCTCACAAAAATGGATATTCTGACAGCTATTAGGAATGCTACTGGGCCAAGGCCAGCATTATTTATCCCTGAGGTATGAGTTCTTGTTTTTGTTATTAAGTGTATTCCCACTTTCATAAATATTGAAACTTTGCACTGAATTTGTGTGTTGAACTGTTGAGGGTAAGGGGTGTGAATGTGACTTATTTTTACACGTGTTCGCAAAATTGCAAAAAACCGACTGTTAGCTTCATCATGTCTGTTCTCCATCTGTCTGTGTGCCTGTGTGGAACAATCCATCTCCCACTGGATGGATTTTCATGAAATTTGATATTTGAGGATTTTTCGAAAATCTGGTTGGAAAATTAGAGTTTCTTTAAAATTGGATAAGAATAAAGGGTAGTTGACATGAAGACCAATATACATTTTTTATCATACCTCGCTCGTTTCTTCTTTTAATGTAAAATGTTTTAGGCAAAAGTTGTAGAGAAAGACACATTTTGTGGTCAGTTTTTTTTTAAGAAAATCATGCCATTTATGAGAAAATGTGGAAAAATATTGTAGAGTGGGGCAGGCCACAGATGGCAATATGGTGCATATGCAATGCATGCTGGATACCTGAGGCTATAAATACACACACTCAGGTTGTGTAATAGTCATTGCTTTTCAAAGCAACGATGGTTGCATGAATGCGCCTCAGTGTTACGTTATACGTACATTGCCCGTCTTGTATATCTTAGAACAAGATTGCATTGATGTGCTAACAGGCATAAGTGCTGATGAACACTCCATTGGTTTCAGTTTGATAATTTGAGGGCACTTTTTAACACGTATAAATAATGAAATGCTTTCGATTTATATCATGGTGTATATAAAACTGGGTTTCAAGGAAGTCATAGGACAACTGGAGGAAAACTTTGCATAACAGGTCTGCTCATCCTGCAGCTCAAGGGCAACGTGACATTTGATATGAGAAAATGTCTTTTGACCCTTTCTTTGGCAAAGCCGAGATGAAACCCCAAAGCAGTTTTGAAAGACATATGGGCTGTTAATTTATGGAGACTAATTAATTTTGTAAAAATATTCTGCTATAGCAATGCCCCCAGCCGAAGTTGTGAAGTATATTTTTTATAAATATTTACTCTTATTGTCAATATATCATTCATAAAACAAACTTGTTTTAACCCACCAATACACAATTTTACAGGAAACAGAATAAAAACTTGGTATTTCCTTACTACACCAGCACGTAAGCGTGCTATGTTTTCATGAAAATATAAGGAGAAGCAGTTTTTTTTGTGGGAATTTTATTTTGATGAATTGCATGGGTTACAGCAACATGTTTTTTTTTTATGAGTGATAAACAGGGTGTTCCACGACTTTAGGACATTACTGCAGGAGGTGATTTCCTAGGTCTTTGTGATCAAAAAAGTTCATATAAACATGTGTCCAATTTTGGTTGGTTACGGAGTTTTGGGCATTTTTTAATTCCCGTACACGCCCTCGTGTGAACCACGCTACAGAACCAGCTGGCGGGTGATGTACTCAACTCGGTGGCTTATCGTTCGCGTTGCAAGCATTAATTTTGCCACATGACTCACCCACCCAGCTGCTAGTCCAGTTTCCATATCATGCCACTTGGAATGTATTTAAGGAATGCGGGGAAGGTGGGATGGGTGGGTATTCACATGGCCAGTGTATAAAGCATGACTCAGCTACTACTACGTGTTCTAAAACCCTTATCACTTGCAGTACAGTGACTTTGCCAGCACCTGATGTTCAGAACAGTACGGCGATAGTTTCGTAAAGGCGTGGGCGGTAGAAGTGACAGTGTAGAGTTAGTCCCGTATGTATTCTCATCTCGGTATGTCTGTTACGTTCACGATGCCATTTACATTTTCAGTTGCAGAGTATGCAGATATGATTTATGTGTATGGTTTTTGTGACGGTAATTCAGTTCATGTCGTAGCTGAATATCAGCAATGTTTTCCGAACCATAGAATACCAACCCGAAGAGTGTTTACTGGAGTTTACCAGACATTGCGAGATACAGGCTCACTTCCCGGCATTCGCATTGGAGCCGAGCGTGATGTTAATGAAGGCGTCAATGAAGATGAAGGCATTGTTCAGATGGTACAGAGCAGTCCACGTGCGAGTACGCGAAGAATTGCAAGACGTCTTTGTGTTCCCTACACGAGAGTGTAGAGAACACTGCATGCAGTGGGCATGTATCCATACCACGTGCAGCGAGTGCAACATCTCGGACTTGGCGATTTTGCTGAGAGGCTGGAATTTTGCAAGTGGCTCAATGACAGTTGCAAATTGCATCGTTACATCCTGTTTACTGACGAATCGCAATTCAATCGCGACGGTGTCAATAATACACACAACTCTCATGTGTGGGCAGATGAGTATCCCCATGCCACTGTGGAAAGCAACTTTCAACTATGTTTTAGTGTCAATGTGTGGTGTGCAGTTCTGGACGATCAGCTGATAGGTCCTTTCATCTTGGAAGCTCGTCTTACAGGAGAGGCGTACCTCAGATTTCTGCAGGAGGAATTGCACCGACTTTTGGAGGATGTACCTCTAAATAAATGAGGTCGTATGTATTTCCAACATGACGGAGCTTCTCCTCATTCTTCACGTGAAGTTAGAAATTTCCTGAACTCTCGTTTCCCTGGGCGATGGATTGGATGTAGCGGTCCACACAATTGGCCAGCCAGGTCTCCAGACTTAAGCCCACTGGATTATTGTGTATGGGGATGGATGAAAGAACTGGTTTACAGTGTGAAGGTGGTAATGCGAGATGAATTGCATAGTCGCATTTTGGATGCCGCAGACCACATCAGAAACAGCCAGTGGAAACTACAACGAGCAACCCGCGCAGTTCACAACCGAGCGGCAGCCTCTGTTGCAGCCAGCAGTGGCATTTTTGAAAACAAGCTTTAAGCACAGATCAGTTCAAATTAAAGGTAATTTCACGAAGCTAACTTTACATTTATACTTTAAATGTATCATGTATTATGCTGGTTTATTATTTTGTTCCATTTATTGCCAATAATCGTTACCTTCTATTCCAAGTTTCAAGCGGTCATAACTCCATAACCATCCAAAATCGGACACATGTTTATATGAACTTTTTTGATCACAAAGACCTAGGAAATCACCTCCTGCAGTAATGTCCTAAAGTCGTGAAACACCCTGTATAAATATATATATTGCACATGATGTGCAGAAAAATACACAGGTAGAATTATACATATAATTATATGCACATTTATTCATTCCTCATTCTGTGTAACGTATTTCATGTTGCCAGCATGCAGACCATATTTTTCGTAAGTTTTCTGCATCATATAAAAAAGGTTGAGCAGGCCTGGCCTTTACAAACACCAACAATGTGTAGTTTTAAGTTGAGCCATGCCAATGTCCCCAGTTTCACATTCCACGAATTGTTTCTATAAGAACGAAGTGAAGTTTCTCGAACATAATCTCATTGCTGACATGCATTGCATGTTTCAATAAAACAACCTTATTGCCAGCACTTTTTTAAGGCCTTCCAGACAGTAAGATGCAGTAATCTTGCTGATGTTGCAAGACATGGGTGGAGTGCATCTGCTTCTTACCAACATTAGCTAATCAAGATAATATCATGAACATCCATCCTGCCCTGTAGAGCAGACATCCTGAGAAATGTCCCTGTGATTGGAGACGCAGGAGGAGGCAGTTAGGGTCAGGACATTGTGTGGAACAAAGTCTTAACTTCTTCTCATTGTTCTACTAAAGACACATACAGCTGTATCTTGCTATCTCTCTCTTTTCAGGCTGCAAACAAGCAGGAACAAATCTAAATTACCTGGCAGCATTAGCTTTATGATTAACTCGGTGAGGGCAGAATCTCATGCGAGTCCTGGTGTACCATACACTACCTCTCCCCTACTACTGGAGTGCCTTGCCTTACCAAGGAACTTACCCCTCACCATCCACTCTGATTTTCATTTTTCATATCGCTGCTTGGGAACTTTTTTTAAAATAAAGGCTGTTTAATCAGGGAACACCTCCACAAAATATTAATAATCACTGTGATTTACAAAGTAAATGTATTCACTGATAACCGGGTAGCTTGGACCTGGAATAAGTAAATAATGGTACATAAAAAGGGACTCAGATTTCTGTAGCACTGCCTGCCAGCTTCCCATTATTCTAATGTACAATCTGGGTGGAAAAATTTGAGGATTTGAACATGCTAATGAGAACAACATGAAAAAGAGAATTTGACTTTTGTTCATATCGGGACCTACAAAGGAATAAAGTATAAATGAAACAGGAGAGAAAAAAATGCACACGGGATCAGACAGTTGGAGATTAAGAGGCTACTGCAAGCCATACCGCGTACAAGGTATTTGTGAAAAAGAAGTGTCATGAGTGGCAAAAGCATTGTCTGTTGGCCAGTATAAAGCGTTCACCAACAGAGTAGGCTTCTAAATTCCAATCTGTGGTCATGTTGTGCCAGTCATGGTGCTGGAGAACATTTGGAGGAGATTCGCTCACCATTTTAATCCAGTCTGGACAGGTATCTCATGTACTCTGTATTGCTTGAGACAGTGTGACAACCCGCAATTATAGTTGAGTTTCTTCCTACGATTTTAATTACTCTGTGGATGTGAGGACTATGCAACATTTGAATAATACCGTTAAACACTCTCTGTCAGGGTTTTAAAAACTGATAAGTTAATGCTTTGTGGGGAAATAATCACTGTTATTTCTGTACAAAACATGCATTTAAATACACTCTATGGGCAGAACGTAAAATTTTTGAATGATAAACCTTGTGATCCATGAAGTAACTAGTGGGTTTTATTAAAGGCAAAGTTCACCTTAGAGCAGGAGCTGAGAGGGGGAATGGAATTATAGCTCTACTTATTCTTTAACCTCAGCGCTAGATGAGGATGAATGGTCAACGCCATGACCTGGCCGCTTTACTCCTGGGAAAGAGACCCAGTACCCATTGTACAGGAGGCTGGTTGGGACACAGGGCCTGGTTTTATTAATGCCTATAATTTAGTACAAAAGTCTGCAGTTTATGATAAAGGCCAGGTTATAGTGTTTTTGTTGCTTTGATGTCCAGACATTGAGGAGTCAGGTCTATATTGGAAGTTCAAACACTGACATAGAATTCTGTAAATTTTTCATTGGTAGATAACAGATAGCCTTCATAAGAGAACTAGCATGAATTCAGTTAGCCACTTTTAGTGTTAGATTCCTCATTAGGCATGTTTGCAAAATAGCGAAAAGCTGCTATTACCTTCATCATGTCTGTACGTCTATCTGTCTGCCCATATGGAACAACTCGGCTGCCATTGGGTAGATTGTCATGAAATATGATATTTGTTTATTTTTAAAAAATGTGTTGAGGAATTACAAGTTTCATTCAAATTAGACAAGAATAAAGGGTACTTTACATGAAGAAAAATGTACATTTATGATCATATCCTGCTCACGTCGTCTTAAGATGGGAAACGTTACAGACCAAAGTTGGAGAGAAAATCAAAATGCTCATTTTGTGGTCAAGAACTTTTTTTTTTTATAAAAGTACTGTTTGTGAGATAACGTGAAAAATGTGTAGAGACTGGCGGGCCACAGATGACAATATGGCGCATGTGCATTGCATGATGGATGGGTAAGGCTATAAACACACACTCAGAATAATACTTATTGCTTTTCCACAGCAGTGTGCCTCAGTGTTACTTAATTTGTGCATTACCTGTCTTGTTAATCATTTTCAGTGCAGTAAGTGACTGTGGGTAAGCCTATTTTGGACTTATTGGAGTCCAAATGGGGACCATTATGTAAGGTTTTGTTGTGCTAAATATAGTATTGCTGGGGACCATGTGCCAACAGTCTCAAGAATGGAACGTGTCTCTTCTTTATGTGTGTCAGGGAACACAATGTGCTATGGGATCATTTTTACAGCTCTATTTCTTTCACATTGGCAGCAGCTCATGTTCAAGTAACATTTCCTTGGAGAGTGCTGCATGACACAGCATGTACTGCAGCATTAATTATCTGACTGTACTGACAAAATCAGAATTATGTAATTTAATAAATTTGATGAACTCTCTTTACAGACAGTTTATAGACCTAAAATCTTACAGTAGGTTGTGTTTATACTGTGTAATTATCTGTATGTATGCTCATATTTCGTTCAGTTCAGACATAGCCCCAGACTGCACATTTATGCAGTAGAAAAACATGGCTTCAAAATCATCTAATTTCATTTTGATAATCTGATTGATAGACACTGTGAAGCCATGTTATAATGAATTATGAGTGTTTAAATGTGTGGTTTCTTTGTTACCTGAGGCACATTTAACTGTTTGGTGCTGAATGACAATTATACTTGTCATGCAGCATGATGCTTAGAAAACTGAAGGGTGATGAAAGTTGTCACCAAGAATTTGTCAGTTTTGACACATACTTGTACAGCCCTCAGCTGATATATATAGTGGTCTGATGTATGTAGCTGTCTCCACTTAAGTAAAAAAACAAATTTTGTTTCTAATATTGTTTTTGCCTCACCCCCTCAAGTCCATGAATTTCATTCTGGCACAAGAGGGTTAAATTAAAGGGAAAATTTGTAACTGCCTTACAAGGCGAGGTTCTTTGGTACATTAATCAGAATGTTCAATCATGTTATTCGTTAAACACAAAGTTCCATATAATATGGCAATTCTGTATTCATGTCTAGTTTTTTGTTTAAAATGGACGATTTTTAGTATTATGCATTTAACATACAATATTTACTTTGACTGGTATTATATCTGTGCTTCATAGAAGTATGTTGTTTCAGGTTTCATTTGAATTGCTTGTGAAACGACAAATCCGACGCCTTGAGGAACCTTCTCTGCGCTGTGTGGAATTAGTTCATGAAGAGATGCAACGAATTATACAACACTGTGGTACAGAGGTGCAGCAGGAAATGTTACGCTTTCCTAAACTGCATGAACGGATTGTTGATGTTGTTACTCATCTGTTAAGGAGACGTTTGCCCACCACAAACATGATGGTGTGTAGAAATGTCAAATGTCTGTGGTATAGAGACCTTAACATTTATGTTACACATTGTGTTTGCATGGTGGCAGAACATTTTTGTAGCCTTTTTTATGTAGATGCCATGTAATTTTTTAATTGCAGTACCTGAATTTTAGGCACATATTGGATTTTACATTTCAGAGCCATTCAGACAATTTATAAATTGTCATAATGTTACTTTACATTATAGAGATGTGTAATTATTTACAGAGTTGCATCATTGATCTTGACTCCATTCTCCTTCACAGTGGCCTTGTTGCGTTCTGAACTCCAGAACTATGGTGTTACGTTTGTCTTAGTGGACTACTTAGCCTTTCTTATTTATTTCTTCTTTGGGTGTGGGAGAGGGAATAGAATTTTGAAACACATTGGCCACCAGTATTATCTGATTTGCCATGGATTGCCCAAGTAATGTTGTGTCATACATAGGGAAGGTATGCAGTAGATCGTCTTCTCCAAGTACTATAACTACATCACAGCAAATCGAAACTTTCCTGGTCACTGGTACTCCTGTTTGGTGCCATGATATTAACCCTTTAAACACTGAATTAAATCCCATCTGCCATTTGCCGGCATTATTGGGAGCTCACCATATTCTCCACGTTAGCAGGATAAGGGTTAAACATAAGCAGAGATCTCTTATACAAACACAAGAAATGTAATTAGTGTTTGTTAGATAAGTGGTGGAATTAGGATTTCAGAAAGGTTATATTAGCTCACCTAAATAGTCTGCAAGTGTTACCACTCAATGTTGCCAGAATTTTATTTGATGCACACTGATTCCAACAGATATTCTCCTAATGCTGCTGTTGTGAGGAGTGTGTGTTGGTGTTTGGTTTGGAGGTTGCAGTGTGTGAATGTTGTTATTTGGAATATGACACTTGCAAAATCATTTAATTTTGCAGACTGGGAACCAAACATTTATACTACGTATACTATTGTGTTGGTGTGTAATGAAAGCATTATGATATTCTCTAAATGTAGTTATTGGTTTACTGATCCAGTTATGTAAAACTATAAATTTCAGTTACATAAATATGTTTTAATTTTTCAGGTTGAGAATTTGGTAGCTATTGAGTTGGCATACATTAATACAAAACATCCAGATTTCCACAAAGATGCAGCCTTGGTTTCTTCTCTTCTTAAGTCTGTGGAAGAAGATGAAAGGTTCCTGCGGCCAGCCAATAAAAGACAGAATCCTGCTCATGTAAATCAGCCTATGCCTACTGTGGCAGGGGAGTCAGAAAAGGATATGCCAAAGGTAGGGCATGTAGAAAAGTGTTTAGTTTGATTACACACTTATTAGAGTTTGACAGTTTGCGGTGAGAACAGGATCATCACAGCTACATACTGCCCTTATAAATTGAGGTTAACATATTGCATTCCTGGCAGCATATCTACCTTTTTTCGTAAGTCCATGTTTACATCTGCATTATACTAAGGGGAGTTAAAAAACAGTAATTCCAAAATAAATAAATAAGAATCAATCCTTTTTCCTGCTTCAGTAATTTACCCTTTGAGGCCCAACCCATAATAGGCTCATGTCTGTGTGTTTTGTCTCCTTGGTTAACCCAGAATGTATTGTTTTGATTTCCATTCTTTCTGTCTAAGATTAATACACTATTGAAGATGTTCTTTCTTATGCAGATTATTGTATCTCTTCAAATAGCGTAAGTTAAGGAGTAAACTTTTTGTCCATGCAAAATCGAGAGACTAGGAAGAAACATAGTAAGGCCAAAATTAAAGAAAAAAAATCCAAGTCAGAGTAGAAGTGTCTAGAACTTCTTCACGTTCCATCTCTGCAATAAGATTTATTTGCTTATTTTGACGCTTGTCTCTTACCTTCTTGTACAAGGAGGGGTCTTGTTAAGACCTTAGCCCGACCTACTTTCCGATGTCATAGGACAGAATCGATAGTGTCCTTGGAAAGAGGAGTCTCTTCATGTGCTGAATTGCAAGCCTTTCTTGTTACAGAGGCTGAAAGGAAGCATGTCAGGTGACGCGTGGAATTTCAACAGCATCAAGATGTGAGCTGTCATCAACTTTATTTTCCTTCAAGGCAAGGTGCTGAAGGAAATTCATGCCATTCTGACAGAAACATTAGGGGAACATGCACCATTGTATGTCACTGTCAAAAACTGTGTGGTCCAGTTTAAACATCATGATTTTTCCACCTGTGATAGCCTCGTCCTGGACGCCGCAAAGCAGTGACCAACCCAGAGATTATTGATCATATTCACAAGATAATCTTGGAAGACTGCCAGATTTTGGCTAAGTCAATAGCTGAGCAAGTGGGCACCTCATGTGAGTGGTTTGGTTCAATCATTCTTGAAGATTTGGACATGCGGAAGCTCTTCACGAAGTGGGTCCTGAAATGCCTGAACGCGGATCAAAAACGTCAATGGTGCCAGTTGTCTGAGCAAATTTTGGAATTTTTTCGGTGAGATCTAAATGATTTCCTGTCGCGATTGGTGACCATGGATGAAAACCGGTTATATCACTATGACCCGGAGACAAAGCAGCAATGAATGGAATGGTGGCATAGCGGCTCACCCCTCCCCAAAAAATTCCGAGTGCAAAAATCCGCTGGAAAAGTTCTCGCCTCGATTTTTTGGGACCAAGACGGCATCCTCATTGATTATCTTCCAAAAGGCCAAACTATCAATGCGGAGTATTATTCATCTCTGCTGGTGCAATTGAAGGACATTTTGAAGGAAAAATGCCGCAGGAAGATCACCAGGGGGGTCTTGTTCTTGCATGAAAATACCCTGGCTCACCAGGCTCTTGTAACCCAGAAGAAACTGGCCTACCTGGTCTTCCAGTGTCTTGATCACCCACCCTATTCTCCAGATCTGGCCCCATTGGACTACCACCTGTTTCATGGACTGAAAAAACAATTGAAAGGTCACCACTTTTCATCCGATACAGAGGTCATTGCTGCTGCGGAGACATGGTCGGACGGACAACCTTCTGAATTTTTTTTGAGTGGCTTGCAGAAGTTAGAGCAACAGGCTAAAAAGTATATTGGTCTTCGTGGGGAGTATGTTGAATAAATCTGGAGTTTGGTCGCAGTAGCTTGTTTCTTTCCTGGTCGGGCTAAAGACTTATCAGCACCCCCTCGTATGCTGTTGAGCTGAAAGTTTAAATCATTGTATCCACTAACTGGTGTTTCTTGAGGGAAAGAGAGGTAACTATCACTTTATACTGAAGGGACTGTAGTTCTACCAGAAATTACCCTTGCCTGAAACCACTGTGTGTATGTTTAATTTTAAATGTTGTTCCCTGTTACTTGTTACAGGTAGGATGTATGCCTCCTCTTCTGCTTTCTTGAGGGTATTTCTTAACCGTTGTATTTGTAGGGGTAAATGAATAAGCACATCATTCTTTTGTTGTATTTCACAGAACCATACAATTATTCGATACAACCACGAACAGGCCACCAATGCAGTATCATGGTTTTCAAACTATCTGCCAGCTGCTCGATCAGAAAAAGAAGCATCAACAGAAAGCTCACCGAGTGCAACACCAACACATCAGAATGATGTGAAAGGTGTGCTTAGTCCACAGAAACCTGTGAATTTGCTGCCAGAAGTTCCAATCCAGACTGGCAGGAAACTATCTGAGAGGGAACAGCGTGACTGTGATGTTATAGGTATGCATTTGTTGAGCAAGGCTTACCTGTGAAACTCTGCAGTATATTTTCTTAAAAAAAAAATGCATTCAGAATGAAGTAATATGAGGTTCTTGTAATAATTCAACTAAATAATTCATAAATATTTCCATATATTAGCCTTCATCCGATTAGATTGGGTTTTAAATATGAGTGCATGGTTTATGAAAAATGTATTATTTGAAAAAAAAAAAAAAGCAGTAAGTGGTATTGTGTAGAAAATAAAACAAAGATTATGCATCATGTCTTAAATGTGCAGTAAATGTTTTTTTACCAATGTATGTAAAATGAATTCTAATGAGTGTTGTGTGTGTGTGTGTTTGCATATGCAAATAAATGCCAGTAATTCAGAAGTTAATATACTTTGTTAACCTGAAAGCATTTTTTTTTTTGTTAGCACGCGAGAGATTTGAAGGAATTGTACCATGTTAGTTTGATGGTGAGTGAAGAATAGACTGTCTCCCTCTTCCTGATCATTAGCATACTGCTTATGTTGTATTCAATGATATTTATAAAGGTGGTTGGACAAATATGAGTTGTATGAAAAGAAAGAATGTTCTGCTTATGAGAAGTCAGTTTGACAACCTACTGATTCAAGATACCTCCTTTTGGTGGCAGTTATTTTCAGCATTTATTAGATGATTAGATGGCAGTCACAAAGTAAGTGTGTGCCATGACTGAATTTGTGAACAAAGAGTTTTGCTGTGACTATTCATGATCAAAATGTATTAGGATTTTTAGTAATTGGATGTTGATGCTTAGGTTGTCTAAAAATGAACTAAACTCAGGCCAAGAAGAACTTTTTTTACCAGCTTAAGTTTGTTTACATCTGACTTTTTTAATTAATTAATACAGCTATTCATTAAAACTTAGGTTGCTTTGGGCATGCTTCAGAATTGCTACTGTAAGGTGCATTGTCTCTCAAGTAGTGATATTCACTAACAATATATTATAATGAATGTCTAAAAGAAAACCTCTGCAGTTATTTACTCTTAAACAGTGAATGTGTTGTGAGGTTTTGATGTTAAGTTCTCTGTCTGTTAATAGTGTTTATTTTCCTTTGTTTCTGCAGAACGTCTTATTAAGTCGTATTTCTACATTGTACGCAAGTCAATCCAGGATAGTGTTCCAAAAGCTGTGATGCACTTTCTGGTCAACTATGTGAAAGATAACCTTCAGTCTGAGCTGGTGACTCACTTGTACAAATCAGACCAGGCAGAGGAACTCTTGAATGAATCGGAGCACATAGCACATCGTCGTAAGGAGGCTGCCGATATGCTGAAGGTCAGCTACATTGAGTTTTGTGCCTTAATTTTGTTTATACATTTTAGAGCATGTTCCTTTCTTTTTAGATTTTTATTTTGTGTACTAAAGAGACCAGTAATTCCTTTACCAGCTGAATAATACTTTGTCACAAATAGCAGTAATTTAATAGCATTGATTTATGTATTTTTGTACTCATATTTCCCACATTCTGCCAGTGTATTGACTTGGAGACTGTCATTGGAATTTTAGCTTATACTAGCAAGACCCGAAAGTGAAAACTGAACACAATGTTGAAGTTTTGAGTAGGATCTGATGTTCTTATCCTTAAGATTCATGTTGGTCTTGTGGGGTATGATACTTTGTGATTCTGTTGGGTTTAAACTTTGGGTTCAGGACCTTAATACATAGTTTTAACTGTTTGTCCCTACTTATAAATCTGCAATTACAACTGAAAATGAGAAGTATGTCTCTTACTTTGCAGAGATTATGTAGACATATATGTGTTTTGGTGAGTGATAGAATGCTTTATTGTTTTTACAAGGTTTTTGCCTGCAAGGTAGAAAGGCAATTGAGTTGATAAAAAAAATGCGTATTTGTGGAATTCATTTGCTTGTTCCTTACAGTAACAGGAGAAAGAAGTTTGTGGCCAACAGTACAGGCACACGTATTCCATTTTCTTAAGGATAAATTGCAATACTGTGGCTACCATACCACTGTAGAATTGAAAATACAGTTGAATTCCGTTATTACAACCTCTTTTAGTGTGACTCCTCAGCTATGGCATTATACATTCTCGGGTACCAACTAATTCTTCATAAGGCACGTGTTTTTCTGCCGTGATTAGTATGACATACATAAGAGCATCTACCTTGGATGTAACGACATTGACAGTCATCATATCCAATATAATTTTCCAAGAAGTAAACTATTTTGAGAACTCTGCCATCTCCTCAATCTTGAGAAGACAAGCACTCCATGCTTTCAAGTAGCTACATAAATTCTAGGCCTCGCAAATGATGATAGCAACCATAGTTCACTTTGTGTGTAAAATTCCCTATAGGCATTTAACAGGAGACTGGTAATGTGATAACATGTCTACAGTCACAAATAATAGGAGTGTTTTGAGCATTGAAGGAAGAGTTAAAGTGATGCGACAAATAGAAAATGGATGAAAGAAAGCTGACTTGTGTCAGGAATTTGGTCTCATAAATTCCATAAACCAGATGATTTGTGAAAACAGAGCCATAATTATTAGTGCGTTTGAATGGAATGGATCAAGGATAAAATTATTTTGAGAGCTTGAACCAAGTGACATAGATGAGATGCTGCTCAGTGGTTTAAGCAAGAGAGAAGTGACAATGTAGCAATGAGCAGTCCACGTCTCATGATAATATTTGTTTTTGTTAATGTGTTGTTTAACATAAACCTGTATGGAAATTGGCAGTTTTAGAAGAGCAGTTCTCCTTGTTTCTAAATTTTAATTGCAATTCAAATTTGAAATAGATCATGGCATTAACATTAAGTAATGTGCCTGCATGTCTGTGTTTTGTCTTGAAATATTTTTCCTTCACTTTTACAAACACCTCCCTTAGAGCAACGCTCATTTATAGTAACAAAATTTTTTTGGTCCCTTGTATGACATGACCGAGTTCGGCCATGTTTAAAACATTTGACTGCAGGTGGTAATGAACACATTCTGTATGGTAGATCTGTACCAGACAGTTTCTAAACACCGGGTCCACATGGCCTCTTGGAATTACATTTACAAGGTATACAGTTCAGGTGGACATCCACTGATTACAGTATCACAGTGGTAGTTCACTGCACAACCACAGTGGCAATAATACAGGGATTTTCCTTACAACCAATGATTCTGAACATTGGAAGAACATCATAACTCACTGTTGTCAAAAGGCAACAGAAACTTACCACACACTGTAGTAGCTGGATGTGACCCCCATCTGCCTTCAAGCATGACAAGTTTTGTGACAGTTTCTGAAGTTCACCTGTGAGAAGTGAACCATTATATCTGTTATGTTGTTCTGGATTGCTGTGTCTGTGTGGGGGTTTACTTCTGTGCAGTTTTCCCTTCAGCTTCCTCCAGAAATTGAAATGGCGATAACCAACAACAGAGAATCTGGTGGGCCAGAGTCTTTTGCTGATTGTTTAGTTCCTAAACTTGTGTGTACCAGCCACATACTTATTTCCAATATGTGCAGCAGCTTATCTTGCTGGAAATACCTATACTGTCTTCTTCAGCTGTTAGTTGGTTGAAGAAGAGTTATTGCATATATACTTACCTGAATTCACAATGTATGGGGGGGGGGGGGATGGTTCTTTTTTTTGTTACACTTTTATTTTTACAGTGTTTAATGGCATAAGGATTTTAATTTCTCTGTGCTTGTTACTTTGTTTACATAATTCGTAAGGTAAAATCATGCCTCGTCTGTTATGAAAATCAGCTGTTGGTCAACTCTCTGTCACATACATTTTTCATTGACTGGTTGCTGCCCATGCAGAACCATTATTTCATATGGGTGGAATTGATATTTAATCTTGTGACTGTGAATACAGAAGCCAGTAACTTGTGTTTTGTGTGTGACGCATCTTACAGATTTGTGAAGGCTGATTCTAATAGTGGATGTTTAGAACTTTTGTTCAGTTAGCACCACCTTTATCAGCTTTTAACTTTTTTTTTGAGGAGTTATTTCAAGAATAGTTGTTTTGGTAAACCCTCCTTACAGTTCAAAAACTAATATCTAATGCATTTCCTCAGGCAGTTAGCAGTATGTTCAGTTTGATTCTATATTTGTCCAGTGTTGCGAGCTTCAAAAAGTGTCACTTCAATCATTATTCACCAGTAAGGAAATTACATCAGTTTTAAAACATGACATGGTAAAAAGTCACTTTGTTAGTTTTTGGGGGAAAAAAAATTTACATGATTGCTATACATATTCAATTACAGTGTATTATTTTATGTTTGTAGGCTCTCCAGCAAGCTGGGCACATCATTAGTGAGATCCGTGAGACGCATATGTGGTAAAATTTCTTCCATGGTTTTGCGTTGTTAGATGTGGTGAGACTTCATTGATGGCAGTGCATTATTTGGTGTAGTCAACAATGAGAATTATTCTTAGGGAAGTAATAGAATGTTGAGTTTCGAGGCTTTTGCAGTGGTGTATCTAAGGAATTCTTTCTTCTGGAATGTGACATGGTGTTACAGGGTTTTTGGAACGTGCTTTTCAAAGTAACATGTTATCTTCATCTTCAAGAGCCAGTTAAGTCCTGGGAACTGGCCTTATTGATCCTTTAAGATGACACATTGGGAGCCACTCACCCCAGATGCAGTCTCATGTCCCGGAAGAACAGAATCCTCGAGACTGAACACTGTCTTTATATTTATTTTAGTTTGATTAAAGAATTTGTTTCTTGAGTAAATTTACAAAAAATTGGAATGTTGGCAGTCATATTTGATGAGCAGGATAGACTCAGTCGAAGATTGTGCAGTTAAATTGCACTTTTTATAAACAAAGGCAGTGATGTTGATCGTTATTTTACAGATTAAAGTGTCTATTTGCTGTATTGTCTAACAATATGACTACAATTTGAAATAAAATGTTCTGTAGAATGAATGTCTTGGAAGAAGCTGAGTTTATTTTTATATGAAGAATATTATTTTCATTGTATTTGAAGCCCAATATAATTTTATAAATTAAGTACTTACTTTTTGAAACAAAGGTAAAAAAAAATACAGCATTTGCAGTTCTTTCACTGTGCAGGGTGTTGTGCTTGTAGTGCACCGAATTATACTCACATTCTAGTCATTGATAGTGAAGCATCTTTTAAGTAACTGTTACTTCTACAAACTGAGTGAGTTCTCCAAGCCATTTGTTATAATGAAGCCATAGACATTGTTGGTACAGAAATGTAATGTAGCTAATGAAGTAGGGTTGTTTATTTAGCACACCATTAGCTTATTGTTTAGAATGTAGAATGATAATGTAAATATCCAGAAATTGTAAGTTTTAAGAACTGGCATATTCCTTGGGCTTTTTTCTTTCATGTAGATTATTCCTTAGAATTGCCAGCAGACTGACACTGGAATGTTAAGCAGTTGGTAAATATAATAAATAATTCATGCATACAAGGTGCTGATCATGCAAGTTACCTTGAGAGGTGCCACTTGGTCATGTAAGGTGTTCTACTGAGTGTTAATAAAACATCAGTGGATGATACCATCATTATTGTTATAGTTAGTGTTAGGCTCTGCTGAAGGGTGTACAGTATGCAGCACTGCAAGTAAGTGGTTGAATATTTGTAGTAGAACAATGTTTCCTATCAATTCTGTACAGCAACCTGCTTCTGGTCCAACCCTTCTTCCCTCTCACCCCTCATTTGGTTATGAAGATAACCTATGATGACAAGTACTTAAGTTATGTGCATATGAATGTTGTTTCTTCTTTCCTCTACTGTACATTTTAGAAGCTATTAGATTATTACATCAATTTTGTCCTCCATCAGTAGATTTTTTTTTATGTGTTATTGTAAAACACTAGGTTTGAACCTGGTCATAACATCATTGATTTTTGCAACACCTTGTCTAAAACATAAAGATAGTCTTTAGTACCAATTAATTCCACACTGGTCACCATAACTTTATAGTCCATGGTTATAACATTGCTGATTTATAAGGACAAAATATTCGGTCCCTCTCATGTTACAACTGAGTTTGATTATATTAACTATTGCAAGATGAATGTGTGTTAGAAAAATGAATACTTGAATTTTATGCTCGCAGACATATTTGTGGATGAATAACCCTTCAAGGAAGTAGTCTGTATCATTAAGAATACAAATGATTCAGTATCTGTTACATCCTTTTAGTAAATACAGTGCTTTGTGGAAAATTGCTAATATCCTTATGGCGCTTGTGAACATAGTGTTTCCTATTTTTGCTCTTGTTCTTTGGGTTTGAAAAAATTGTGTTGTTTGTTAATTGGACACTGCTGTGCTGTGTGTGAATGGTGGTACTTACAGTTTCAAGATTCTTTTTCAGAGGAGTGTAGGAACATGCAGAATAATAATTTAGGATGTCTTCTGGTGTATGTTCAATGACATCTTAGTCATGCCCAAGGTATTACTGAATTTACATGTGGATCCTGCAGATACTAAGATGGGGTATTAATGTATGTACCACATGTAATTACTAAACGTGGCTTATAGACAGAGATTCTCATCTTGGTTGTTGCAAGCACTGTGGTACTCTTAAAGCTATGAATGACTGTTGTATGCAATCAAGGGATGTCCTTGTGCCAACAAACACTAAGAGATACAACACAGCAGTGAGTTTTAATCAAATGACTGCATACATGGGCATAATATTTTGTCACATCGCGGAAACATAGTACACAAGTTTGAATTCTGGTTGATAGCTTTAAATTTGAATGTGTTGAGGTTGTACATTTTGATCACTTTTGCAAAATGAAAGTGCAAGAATGTATATCTTGTTTTTGCATGCTGCCTCATTGGTTGTGTAAGAAAGTGCCCATCATTAAACCATTTGTATTTACTTATGTTTCAAAGTGAGTGCATTGCTATTTCTGTCCAGTGAAGGAGACATATTCTTTTTTCATTTGTTAGGACAGGAAGAATGTCTTGTTTGAGGCAGGGGAATCTGTTTATGAAATCAGCTGTAGGGGAGAGTGTATCAAGTTCTCTAGATGTAGAAGAAATATTCTCTCAGATTTGTAGATATTGAGTAGCAGCAGTTGATTTAAATTAGTTTACTTCTGTGCTTGTTCAGTGTCTTATATAGTCTACAGAGTGATTTAGACTTGTGGACATTACTGCAGGAGATGATTGCCTAGGTCTTCATGATCAAAAAAGTGAATATCAGTATGGGTGCTGTTCTCAGTGGTTTTATAATTGTTGTAAACACCCTCCTGTGAACCAGGCTTTGCAAGTCACACTGCATGACCTTGAACTAGCTGGAACAGGAACAGTCAGAAGCTGCAACTTGTAACTCATGCTTTTCACAATTGAATGGTGGCATGAGTTGGCCAGCAGTGGAATTTTTTAAAACCTGCTTAATGCACAGGTCAGTGTATATTGAAAGCAATTTCATGAAGTTAAGTTAAATGTATACTTTAAATTAATTAGGTATCATACTTGTTTATTATTTGTTCCATTTATTTTCAATAATCCGTACCTTCTGTTGTAAGTTTCAAGTAGCCTTAACTCTATAACAGTCCAAGAACAGACACATGTTCATATATACTCTATTGATCAGATAGATCTAAGGAACCATGTCCCTCCAGTGATGTCCATAAGGCATGAATCACCTTGTATAATCATTATGTACTCTGTACTTGAAAAACAGCACATAATCCTCTTTTGTTGCCATGAGTTGCTGACTTAAGAGTATGGAGAATGCAGCTGGAACTGTAAATCATTCGTGTTCTGTATGCATATCACACTGAAGTTGCTCATTACAAGTACTTAAATTACAACAATAATGGGGAATGCTCTTAGTGTGTTATTAAAGTTTACACAAGTATAGTGAATGCTGCAATAATTAGTAAAATAAATAAGAACAAAAAGTGGAAACATCCTGATTGGAGAACTGGAATTACCGTTAAGTGCCCGCCTGTTATTAAAATATTTTTTAAAGCAGTTTGGGTCCCTCCATTAGTGTTACATATTGTGTTTCTGAAATGTGCGTGAAGAAATATACTTCTAAAGTAAAATGCTGGAAATTATGAAATGTTATTTCCTTGCATTGGAGCTGCACTCCAGAAGAACATGTTTCATGCTTAGCGATTCAATGAATGTTCCTCCCACCCAATCCCAAATTAAACATAATTCTCAAATTTCAAGATAATCCAACAAATTGGGTTTGATTGCTGTACCTCGGGAACCTGACAGTTTTACATTGTGTATGTCTGATTGAAACATCTTAAAATCCACCCACGAGATACTCAACAGATACCCTGTATCTACCATTCATTTATGTGAGTGAAGTGTAATGTTACTCTTTATCTCTCCATGTGGGAATATAATTTTATGAATGTCATTTTTCTTCATACAGGATTTCTGTATTATAGCCGTTTTAATGTTTTAAGGAGTTTTTGAAAATTGCAGTTTTTGCAAATTTTATACCATCATGGATATCAGCACTTTATTGAAAGTTATATAGTGTACACACATGAATGATGCCCTCATATCCTCTTTTATTATGCAGTAAAGTGCCAGTAGTCTGTGATGTGATGATTTGCTAAATGGTAGTGAGCAAGCCTCAGCAAAAAAAAGAGTCATGTTATTGGCCAAACTGAAAGATAATTAAGCAGAACCAAGTGAGCTTATCACCATCCCACAGCCATCTGTGCTATTTTCTGTTATGATTGGAAGTGTTAGTATTTTCTTCACTTTTTTTAAATGCGTTTTGAGTTTGTATATTCACCCAACTCTAACAATGACGTCCAAGTTGAATGAAGTTTGTAGTGGTAGTAAAGGTACCAAAAGAACGTGTATCACTGACTTTGACAGAGAAATTGAAATGATAGAATACAAGGAAATTACAAAAGAAGTTCAGTTACTTATTTGTTTTCATTGACGTACCTAATAAGCAACTTAAGATTCAATGAAATTATATTGCATTCTGGAAGAACCCAACAAACACAGTATGTGTGCATTAAAAACAAACCTTAAAAAATTAACTGAGTTCTGATGATTTTGCAGGGTGTTTTGAGATGGTTGAAGGTGATCTAAATGAGTGTGGGCAAGGCTTAATATAAGCGACAACAATTATATTAAAATAGTATCATTTGTGTTTACTGTGCTACAGTACTCAGGACAGAAGGGGTGTTCAAATTTTCCAAAAATCTTCGAGCCACCTTAAAATTTGAGTTGCCAGAACAGTGACCTTAAGAAGTTCCACCCTGAGGATGCAAAAATATTGGTGGCACTGTACAAAATGTAGTTGCCTGGCATCCAGGATTTGTGCACCTCTGCACTGCAGGATCTGTCTGTGCAGAGAATCTATGATGGTTCCTGTTAGCCGTCTTGCCCGTGAAAGTGATTTATAATAATTATGCAACAGTAGTTCATGTCATTGGTTACACCAAAATTGTTGACAGCAAACCTTGTCAAAACACCTGTAAATGACATTCTTACATTCAGATCATATATTCAGATCCAAATATGTAATTTATTATATGGGATGCGACACTATAATTCACCAGATATTTGAGTGGAATCTGTGTCATATTCCAGGGGACCATAATCTGAATATGCGGTTGCATGGAAACCTTAAATGACAGAAGTGTGAATTCGTGTTCCTGTTTCTGGTCAGCCAGAATTATCAGGTTGCAGGGTCTTAGGTTTCATCAACCTGTTCTGTTTTTAATAAATCAAGTTAATTATATTTTTTGAACAACACAATGTGTTATTTGGAACATATAATTAACTTGGTTGCAATTGCTTATTGTAATTTGCCAATGGTCTTTCTCATGTGAAGAAAAGCAGCTTATGTATGGAAAAGAGATATGTACAGAAGTTTTGTGGGAAATGTCTTACAAGCAGTGGCTGGGTAGACTGAGGAGGGAAGGGTATAAATTGTTGATGGAGAACAGTGTTGACATTGGTGAAGGTACATACTGTGTCTCTGGTGCCTGACGGAAGGAAGGTACCATATATATATCAAAATACAGTATTACCCTGCCTCACAGTTTTCAGGAAAATACCTACACAGAATAGGTTTTCACTTTCTGTGTGATATTAAGGCACCCCAACATTTTCCAGGCAATGAATTATGAAAAGTTTGTGGCTTATATTTGGGTAAATACTGTAAATCCACTTCAGAGATTGTAGTTCTTCAATGTCAGCAAAAGTGGTTATAACACTTAGAGAGAATGGACACTAGCAGGGTACCCATAGAAGCACTTAAGTAGAAACCAAGAGGGAGAAGAAACAAAGGATGCCTAAAGAAAAGACGGAATGACTGACTTCACCTGTAGGGTTAAGGCACAAGCACTATGTCTAACCCTTTAGAGTCCATGATGGTGGTGGTGGTGGTGGTGGTGGTGAAATTGTAGTTTCAGTCAAAAATCTGAAATTGCCTTGTGCTTGTATATCTGTTGCAGTGAAAGCCCCACTTAAAGGATTTGTCTGGAGGACTATTTTGAACATGGTTTATTGACTTGTTGCAGTAAGAAAAGCCTTGAATTGAACACAAAATCAGGTTGTGAGAGTTTATTCTAATTCTTAAGCTTTCATGGCTGGCATTCAGTGTGATAGGGGTGATTGGTCAACGTCATGCCTCAGCCGCTTTAGCCCCAGGAAAGAGATCCAGTACCCACTGTATAGGAGGCTGGGCAGGCCTCAGGGCCTGTCTCGACGGGTGTGGAGAATCTCGCCACCACCGGCATTTGATCCCCAGACCGTACCCCCGTAGCGAGTCACTATACGGACTTCTGTGTGACTAACATGAAAGTTAAATTGCTGTCTGCTGGAAGAATTTCTGAGTGGTTCTTGGAGAATGACATCCTGTTACTGGGAAATAGCTATAATTCGTCGTCGTTCAGGTGACACGTCTTTAATAATGTAAACGACATTGCACAGTTACAGACTTGTTTCGGGATATGTTATTAGGCCATCCTTAGGTCGGATTACACAAAGGAACAGGTGGGGGAGTAAACAGTATTTACATTATGTATATTATGGGAAAATTAGACGAACTGAGGTCTCAGATTGCTTCACTCTGTGCATATTTTTGGGTATTGCAAGTAGAATTATTTGGCACATTTTACCAGAGACCTTAAATTCACGTCGATCTGTTACACATACTCTGACACCACTTTGGAACACCTGCCCGATTACGGGTGAGCTCTCCCCTTCCCTCCTGCCCTCCCAGCAAGACGGTGCAATATTTTACACCCCATACGATTTTGTGCCTTGTTTACAGACTTGTTGGGACAGGATAATAAGCAGGGAAGCGTGGTCTCCATGTTTGCCAGATCTGAACCCGTGCGATTCTGACTTGTTGGAAATGTTAAAGAATACAGTGTATAGACATAATCGTCGCACTGCAGACGATCTTAAAGAAAATATTCAGAATGTAGGGTTTCAATTTGCTAGCAACCCTTTGCCATATAGTGCATGAAGTGTTCTTTAAGTGAGACAATCCCATTGTGAACCCCCAGCAAAGGCTGACATACGAGCATAGGAAATATTTGCTGTAGAAAACTAGCTATGTTCTCACACTAACACATCAAAATTTTTTGAACATACGATTGCCTGGGTACATGTTACCAGTTTCAGAGCTTGTAAAATGGAAGCTGCAGTGTGCAATCAACCAATCTTTTAAGCTGCTTACCCTGTCTATTTAATAATAATATTTCTGTTTTTTTTAGTGTATGGAATTTGTTTCATATACCTTACAATGTTTTTAACAAGGTTCATCAAGCTTTGCCAACTAGACGAGATCTCTTCCATTTTTACACTGAGAGGATTGTATAATTTTTTCTTTAATTCTAAATAATACATAATTTGATGATGGTCTGAACAGAGGCTGAAACCGGTAACCATTGTAAATTATTGATTGTGTTGTTGACTGACATTTTACTCAATAAATATACAGAATGAAGTGTTTGTTAGATGTGACACATGTGTGGGCCAATGAAAACAATTTCCAGTACCTTCTTTAAATTTGATGAGTGAAAATCTAATATAACCACATCAGTAACATCAACACTCTCAAATTAATTTGTAATGCTTGCTTTCATTCTTTTATGAAATATGGAACAGTTTTTGAGGGTAACTCTTCCAACAGTGCGAAGATTTTCACTTTACAAAAGGAAATAATCGGAATTATGGTGGGTGCACAACCCCGAAACTCATGTAGAAGTCTATTTAAACAATTAGAGATTCTACCTGCTCCGTGTCAATAAATACTTTCATTAATGAACTCCTATCAATAATCAGGAAAATTATGAAATTCATATATACACAATATTAATATAAGGAACAAGCACCATCTTCATAGACCAATGCTAATGTATCTAGTTTTCAAAGAAGTACATTTTATGCTGGCTTAAAAATTTTCAACAGTTTACCACATAGTCTGAGAGTCCTCAGGAATGACAAGGTAATATTCCAAGCAGCCTTAAGAAAATATTTTTACACTGTAGATGAATTTTTGTGTATCAAGATAACCTACAATACTGTTTGTAAAATGATAGTAGTATTTTACACTGTAATTGTGTATATTTGGGTATTTATGACTTATTCCACATACTACTGTCTTTGTGAAAAACTTATGGATCAATGGAATGTGTTTGTGTGTGTGTGTATATATATATATAAAATGTACATTATCATTATTATTATTATCATCATCATCGAATTTCTCACTTCTCAGCTTTGGCTGGGAAATATTCAGCTTTCCTGGGATGTAGTAATCAACAGGATTAGGCTTGGTGGTCTTATTTGTAGTTTAAAAAGTTTCTTACAACCGAACATGTGTCAAGAATAACAAATTTTTGCATTTGTGTATATGCACTCAGGTGCAAGTTAAGTCTTGTTAGACTTTGTGATAGTGACTTTGGAATTACTCCCGTAGATGATATTACTGTCGGGATCACTTGTGTTGCCTTTTGCTTCCACATAGCACTTATTTCATTTGCCAATTCTTGGTACTTGTTTTGTTTGTCGCTTATTGTTTTGGCGAGATTATGTGTATTTGGGACCACTATGTCTATCGAAAAGTTGTTCTTTGTTTTCTTATTCGTAAAAGTTATGTCAGGTCGATTAAAGGTATTGTTTTGTCCGTAAGTATGCTGCGATTCCAGTACAGCGTGAAATGTTCATTCTCCAGTACAATGGCTGGTGTGTACTTATAGTATGGACTTTTATCTTCAATAAATTCAGCTGCTTCTGCCGGTTTCTAATGGATAACTTTGGCTAGTCCATCATGTCTCTTTACATACTCGGTAGGTGCTAGATGCTCACATGCTGAAGTTAATGTGTTGGATTGTCTCCGATTCTTTTCTACATCTTCTGCACAGCTCATCGGTGTCTGGCTGTTTCAAAGTATATTTCTTGTAGTTTCTTGTTAGTATGACTTGGTCCTGTATTGCTGTTAAAAAGTCCTCTGTTTCGGCGAACAAATCCGCGTTTGTCAGCCATTTGTTCGACGCCTCTATGTCTACATATTATTGGCTGAAGTCTACGGATGGCGGCTGTGCAAGGCTTTTGGGACCATTGTCTCTTGACTTTGTTATTATATTCTTCATCTGTGGCGAGTTCATTTGCATTTGCGCGGACTAAGTCCAGTGGTGTGCACCTATCATCTGCTTTTACTACTGCAGCATGAAGAGATGACGTGATCTGTTTGTTTAAAAAGTATGTCTGAAGGAGCTTCACCTCTTTATCACGCAGTCGAGTTATATCAATCAATCCTCTGCCACCCGTTTGCCACGGTAGAGTAAGTCTTTCCTTTGTACACGGGGTGGTGAAATCTGTGTCTCGTGAGCAACGTTCTCATTTTGGTTTAGAGGTTCTCTAAGTCTGTAGGTGTCCATTTCACCATTCCGAAGCTAAAAGTTGGTACTGGGGTCGCATAAGTGTTGATAGCTTTATCGTATTTTTTTCATTCAACTTTGTCATTAATATTCGCCTAGCTTCTGTTTAATTCGGGCATGCTTAATTTGTTTAGCTTGCATGTAACCCAAGTATCTATACATGTCATTCTCGTTCATGGCTTCCATTGTGTCATCATCATCCTCTGTTGTGAAGTTTCTCATTTCTAGTTTCCCCTTTGCAATAAATAATGTTTTGCACTTTTCAATCCCAAATACCATTTTAATGACTCCTGAAAAAGTTTGAGTGAGCCGTAGATGTTCTTGTAGTTGATTGTTTGTAGCGGCATATAATTTAATATCATCTATGTATAAAGGATGGTTAAAGCGTTGCATTTCTTGGTTACCAGAGTGTATACCAAAACTACAGTTTGTTCTGTTGAGCAGATAAGAAAGGGGGTTTAGTGCAAGGCAAAAGCATAACGGGCTAAGACTATCCCCTTTATATATTCTTCGTTGTATACGGATTGGGTCACTCATAATCCATTGATTTTTCGTTTTGACTTGGAGGGTAATTGTTTATTATTGTTATTATCATCTCTTTTATGAAGGGTATTTATACTTATGTTCCTGTGATAAACTATGTCCGTGGGGAATACAGTGTTGTTAATATTCATGGTGCTTATATCGTTAATTTAAGTGTTGAATCTATTGTACTTTTACATTAGTACTTTCCGAAGTATATGTGCAGTGCCCAATATGGCTGTTTTCTGGAGTTCTTAACTTTATGTTTTCCTGGTATGTTGCTCACGTATTTTCTGAATGACATAGTCCCGGTCGCCCCTGTTTTTACTGGTATCGCCTTTGTTTTTACATTCCACATGCGCTGTATTTCTGATGTAAGGTCTTTATATTTTAGACTCTTTTCAGCTTCTTTTTTAATCACATTTTTGTCTCCTGGGATTGCAACGTCTGTTAACATACATGCTCCCTTTTCATTATGACGGATTATAATGTCTGATTTGTTGTTGGGGATAGTTCTGTCAGTTGGTATTTGCTGGTTCCACAATACGGTTACCTTGTCTCCTTGACTTGTTTCTACTGATTTTGGCACATGTTCATGCTAGTGTTTTTTTGTCCAATTGTACCCTTGTTTCCTTGCATATGTTGAAGTGTATTTGTGCACACAATTTATCATGTCTTTTT
>Ga0131853_10001154_pt1 | contig 48111 bp, 46 predicted proteins | sample TergutLab28metaG_FD_92764 | JGI IMG/M metagenome (GOLD analysis project Ga0131853, IMG submission 92764) | Labiotermes labralis P1 segment gut microbial communities from Petit-Saut dam, French Guiana - Lab288 P1 (version 2) (version 2) | ecosystem: Host-associated > Arthropoda: Insects >... | reverse complement strand
TCTTCTCGGCCATGACCGCTTAAGTTATCACGCACATAAGGGATAACATCGTTGGCCCGCTCAATAAGCAGCTGGTCGCCGGCGGCTAATTTAAGTTTACCTACATATTCGGCGTTATGTAAGCTGGCGCGCTCTAGGGTAGCGCCGCCTAACTGTATAGGGGCAAAGATAGCCACCGGTATAGCAAAACCGCTGCGGCTTACCTGCCACTCCACATTTATCAGGCTACTTACTTTACTGGCAGAGGGCGGCTTAAACGCTAAGGCATAGTGATGATGATGGTCTACCACCCAACGTCTATCCAACTCGGCCTGTAGCCGGCTATTGTTTATCACTAACATTAAACCATCGGTTTCATAAACCCACTGGTCACGTAGCTGCTCAAGGTACTGCTGGTAGTAATTATCTATCTCTTCTTCACTGCTCACCAGCTGATAAGGCACACTGCTAAAACCCAACGCAGTAATTAATTTAATGGCTTCTTCTTCTGTACCGTAGCTATACCCTTCAATACGATAGGCGGCAAAGTGCACAAAGCTAGCCTCTGCCTTATTTTCTTTACGGTTAATTAATCCTACGGTGTTGTTGCGCAAAGGTTTACCTTTAGTATCATAGCTGGTATTGCGGGGCAGGTATAATTCGCCGCGTACCTCGATGGTTAAAGGCTGGCTTAACTTTTTAGGGATAGCGCTTATGTAGCCGGCTACCTCTGTAATATCCTGTCCTGTTCTACCATCACCACGTGTGGCTACAACATCAAGCAAACCATTAACATAACGGCAGCTAGCCGACAGGCCATCTATCTTAGGCTCTATAATTAATTGATAGCTAGCCAGCTTAAGCTTACCCAACCACTTGCTTACTTCGGTCATATCTTTGGCTTTATCGGCGCTAAGCATAGGTACAAGATGTTTTACCTTGCCGGCTTCACCGCTGCTATCAAAATTTATGCCTACTGTTTTAAAGTAGCTATGGTGGGGGGCTAAAGCCCTTAATTTATCCTCTAAATCATCAAAGTTATTATCGGTTAAAAGCAGCTCGCCGCTATTGTAATAATTGGTACGGGCCTGCCGGAGTTTAGTTACGAGGCGTTTAATGGTGATGGCCTGTTTGGCTTGCTGGGTTAATGGGAGTATTTGCTTATTCATAAGTTACAGGGTATTTAGGCGATATTTATAGTATCGGGCGGTTAGCAATTAATTATTACTAGACCATCTTTGTCAAGGCGTTATAAGCAAAAAAGCAAGCGCAACAAGCTATTTTGTATTATAAGGACTTGACAAAGATTTAGTGTACTTATATAATATTAATGCTTTATATTTAAAGGAGTTTTTATTATGAAACTAGCTAAGCTCATTTATATTTTATTATTTATCCATATTATTTTATATTATTCTTGTGGCCAAAAAGAAGATTCTTATAATCAAATAATAGAAGATGAGCAAATCTTATCTACTGTAGAAAAACCTCATGCTCTGCTAGATAGAAATTTAGTTTTAATTATAGAAAATAATTATTCTCTTCCTACTATAAGAGATTTAAATGAACAATTAGAATACACATTTTTTTATGACGCTATGCTTGGTTATCAATTTTTAATTTATAGAGATGGCTCTAGCTGGCCTGAAGTTGATGAGCGAAGGCTTCAACAAGGAATTTCTCAATTATTAAATGAAATGGGTGAATTTATTCTTAGAACCACTAGGTTTACGGATGTAAGATATAGAACCTTTAGAGCCGGACCGGCTATGGTATTTGGCGGCGGTTATATAAATTCTACTGCTGTTTTGTTTAGGCATTATGTAAACCCTAACGTTTCTTTTCATTTAGTTCCTAATTCTACTTCTTTTTCTTTATCTTTCATACCAGATTCACCTTTTCTAAGAAATTATTCCATAAATTTGTTAGAGTCTGTAGCTCTTGCTCGTAACCAACCTAATGGTTGGTGGAATAGCTATAGGCGAAGCTTCCATGATTTTATTTTTCATTTAGCTTGGCTAGATTCTACATTTTCTCAAGTGTTATTTAACAGCTTACAAATAAACGACCCTCTAAATATACAATATAAAGTTATGATAATTCCTCATGGAGCTTTAGTTAGATATGTAGATGCTTATAACAGAGTTAGAGAGAATGTATCTTATATTATGTCTTATAATTTTATTGAATTTAGAGATGATTGGAATGTAATGCAGTATGACCAGAATGATGGGTCTCGACCAATTATTGCCTTAATAAAGTGGGATCATCGTTAATTTACAAAAAGCAAATTTAACTAGAACTAACCAATCAAAATGTTTTTATTAGTTATATTTTACCGTATTAAAAATTACTTATAGCTTCATCAATCGTGATTAGCCCAGACATAACTAACGAAAATAAAGCGGTAAAACGGTTTAACAAAGCTTGCCAGCCATCAACTCCACTTAACATAGCTCCATTCGCTAAGCTAGCCTCTAAAGCTTCCCGTTCGCCAATATGCAAAGGCCGCATTAACTGTCCAAGCCGGTTAGGGTAAAACCCCCGCTCTGCGGCCACTCTAAATTGGCCGGCATTTCCCCATAAACTTAAAATTAACCTTTGGCCGGCCAAGCTAGCTGGCGCCTCTATGGGGCTTAAAGCCACATAATACGTAAAGAGCGGCTGCATACCTTGCGGCAAAGCTAAAAAGGCTAAATCAACTAAACCGGTATTAACTGTACCGGCCCAACCGGTATCGCTAAAAAACAGCGCAATTTCACGGCTGTTAATATCACCGGAAATGTTACGTATATGCGGGCTGGCAAATAAGCTTTGCCCTAAATTAAACGCCGCCCGTAAATTTTCTTCCTGAAGACTAGTATTAAGACCGTTTATTCTTAAAAAAGGCAAAAAAGCGGTAGCTCCGCTTACATTCCATGCAATAGGTGTAGTTACAAAATTTTGCACGGCCGCAGCTGCTCTATGCAAGCTAGGTACAGTAGGAACAGCGCCATCAAAAAGCGAGTGATGCATAACATCGCTATTGTAAAGTAAAGCTTGGTAACTAAACAGCAGCGGATAAGCTATAGCTTGCAAATAACTAGGGGCTAAACGAAAAAAACTGCCGTACCGCTGCTCATCGGCTAAAACGGCCCTGCTTAAAGGAATAAAATTGTCGCGATAATTATAAATAAAAGAGTTATCGGCTGTGGTAATAATAACATCGGGCGGGCTCTCGCCAGTTAAGGGTAAACTTTCGATAGCTGTAGCTAAATTAGGTACAATAACCATTTTAATATTTACCCTATGCAAAAGCCCAAAATTTTCTATCTGCCGCTGCAGAACAGGCTGCGGGCTGCTAAGCCAAACCGTTAAGTTATTATCATTTAAAAGCTCGGCATAAGCATCTATCCTATTTATGATTACATTATTTCGGCCAAGCCTGATAGTATTTGTTACCACTAAATGCTCGTTCATTAATTGCTCGGCTGTTAGCTGCCCTAGCCTAAGACTGCCGTTAATAACAACAGTTGGGTTATTTTGGCCTAAAGGGATAATATCGTTAAGGGTAATGTATTGGCGGCCGGCTTCATCGGTCATAGCGATGGTAGTTAGTTCATCGGTATTATATATGTGGGCAAGCCTATCGTTAAAGTAAAGTTGCAGGCCGTAACCATTAAAGCTTATAAGTAAAATTAGCCATAAAAAAAGCGGTTTCATTACTTAAATTATCGGGCGGCTGGTAATTAACTATTAATGGGCCGCTTACAAATAACCCCCAGCTACAATGGGGGTTATTAATTAAAATTATTAAATAAGGTTATTCCTAATTAGGGATAGCTACAATGGTAATATCTGCTCCGGCAAAACCGGCGGCAGCGGCAAGATTATTAACAGGTGTGATAACATTGTTGCCAAACGGCCCCCAACTTCTTAATGAGTTTACCACATCTATCGGTGTTATAGGAAGACCGCTAATAGGGGTAAAATTAACCGTTACCACTATTTGTAACCTAGAAGTACTAGGAGCCGAAGGTACACCGCCTACAGTACTTGCTCCTGCCGTATTACCTAAAGTTAAAGCAGCGCCGCTTACACTAGCCGAACCATTACCGCCATTTATCATTAATCCCGGCTGGTTTGCAATACTTACATTAATAGTGCTAAGCTGGTCTGCGGTGGGTAAAGCCACCCAATTAATAACCGGGCCTTCATCGCCTCCGCCATCGGGGCTGCCATCACCTTCGTTACCGCCGCCAATAACCGGCGGCTGTTCCCCGCCCCCATCGTTATTACCACTGCCGCTACTCCTGCTATTATTACAGCCTATAAAGGCTAAAGCCGCTAATAAGAGCAGCCATAACTTTATATTTTTCATATCTAATACTCCTATAAAAAAGTTTTAGACTACATGTATATCTAGCAGCTATTGTATATTATTTTCCATAATTAATCAAGCATTATAAGTGGTAATAAAAAATAAATGTTATATTTATTTATAAAGGACTAAACGTAGCCCATAGCAATAATTTAGTAATAAAATTATTTTTATTTTAGTTATAAGTTTATGATTATGGTTTGGCTAACGCTACCGGCATTATCTTCGCGGTTAAATTCGTTAATAGGGATAATTGTTACGGTATAATGGCCGGCCGGCAGCCTAACGGTAGCAAAGTTGGTACGCGCCACTATATTTACCGGCCTAGCCCCCGTATCGTTGTTAGTAATTATTACACGGTAACTATTAGCACGGCTTATGGCTTGCCATTCGATACGTTGAGTGGGTGTAGAAAAGCTATTAGCGCTGCTCATAACCGGTGCCGGCATAGGCTGTAAACTTAAAGTAAAATTTATTACCACCGGCTCATTGCCAAGTACTGCGCCGGCGGTGCGCCTAAAACTTTGCAGGCTTAGGCTAAAGTTACCTTCTTCCAGCTGGGCTAAATTGGTATAACTAAAGCTGCTGCCCCTAATTTGGTTACGCGTTAAAATAACCCGGCCGGTATTTAAATTAGTAAGTACTAAGCTGCTATCGGTAGCTTCCTCCGGCAGTTGCCAGTTAATAATTAGAGCGCGCTCACCGCTTAAATCTAGCACCTGCCCTGCTATAGGTGATAGCATAACCGCTGGCGCTAAGTGGGTAATTACCGCCGACTCAGGTTCGGCTACAGCTAAAGCAGCTGGCGGCGGTTGAATGACTTCTATTACTGCCGGCGGCAGATTAACGGGCGGAGCGGTGGTTAGCACAGGCGATGAGCTAACCGGTATTATAGGGGCAACCTCTGTTACCACCTCTGGCACCGGTGTTTCGTTAGGGGTTACACCGATAACCGGCAAAGGACTAGGCTCATCTGCTACAATATTTGCTTGCGTTGGCAAAGCTGGTTCGGCAGTATCAGTTATAGCCTCTGCTAAAGCTTCGTTGCCGGGAGTATCTTCTACTATTGGGATTAAGACAACTAAACTAGAAGCAAACTCGGTGGTAAATAATTTTATTAATTCGGTATTGTTTAAATAACTAACTTTATTTAACTGATTATCAGTTTTAAGCGAGTGATAATGGCCAAAAGCCAGCCCTGCCAATAATACAAAAATAGTTATAAAAATAATAATTGCTAATTTACTAACTTTACTCATAACTTATATTTTACTTATCAAAATACACGATTAAGCGGGGCACGTACGGTAAAGGGTGCCTCGACAAAGTTGCTGCTACCCTCAAGGCGGAGGTACCGCTAAAGCTTTGTACACACATAAAAATCACCGCCAATCAATTTGCTAGTTTTGCTCATTATTTACCCTTACCTTACTGCGTTTTTTATCGAGAGTATGCCTAATATCGTTAATGTTTTGGCTAAGGTTAGCAATGTTACTTTTAGTGCGCCCTTCAATAAAGTAAACGGCCTCTGCTTCGTCTTTGCCGGCCAGTTTAACTTTTTCTTGCACTTTGGTTAAATAAATACCGGCTACTCTTTGGTAGCTTAGCTGGTTAATTAAAATATCTGTTTCAAAATTATAGTTAAGCCGGCGCAAGCTTTTAGCTAAGGTTACCGCCTCGCCAATTACCGTATTTTCGTTGTTTAATTTACCTACAATAACCTTACCATAACTTATACCACAGTTCATCTTTATTAACCGTTCGCCTTTACTCACCCGCTTTAAATTATAGCTATTAAGGCTTTCACGCATTAAAATGGCGGCATCTACAGCGTTTTTAACATTATTACTTAACGGCGAGCTATAAACAGCCACAAAACTATCGGCATTTATTTTAGTAAGGATAACACCGGTAGCCTTAAGACAATTAAACATACGTTTAAGGTAATCGTTTAAAAAGCTCATCAGCTCTAAGGGGCTCATTTCATTGACAAAAAGCTCAAAATCTTTAATGCTGGCAGCTATAATGGCGGCCTCTTTAAATTCGCCGTTAATAAATTCGTTAAATTGCTTGGGGTGGTTAGCTTTCGCCCGTTCTTCTTCACTTAAATTAGCAGCCAACTCCTTAAAACTATGGCTAAGCTGCCCCAGCTCGTTACGGCCGTAATTAGGTAAATTAATGGCATAGCTACCGTGCCTTAATTGTTCGCTGGCCGTAATTAACTGCCGTAAAGGCGTAGTAATGGTACGGCTAAATAACCACAAAATAGGAAAAGTTAGCCATAGTAACAGAGCGCTTATTAAAAGATTAAGGCGAGTAAGGGTAGCAACAAAAGTTAGCTCGGCCGTAAGCGGTGTGGTGGTTAAAGTTACAATATCTAATTGGTTAGCCCTGTAAAGGCTGGCTAAATAGCTGGTACCGGCAAAACTATAGCTATAAAATAAAGAGTTATTATCGCCCATTACAAACTCTGCCCAGCCGGGCAACAACGAAAAATCGGGCTGGCTGCTATTTAAAGTAAATTGCACGAGCAGTTGGCCGCTGGTATCCAGCACCAAAGTTTGTCCGCTGCCGGCTAAACTTTGATAAAGCTCATCGGCCAAAATAATAAAAAGCAACCCTAAATCTTGCGGGCCGCTGCTAAAGCGAACGGCCAGCAAAGGGCGATTAAAAACCACCGAAATATTTTGCAGCATTAACCTATCATAAGTTACCGGCGGGTGAGCAATAGTGGTATTAACATAACGGGTAAGCAGTTCGTTATCTAGGCTGGCGGCTAAACGGGGATTAAGGTAACTATGGCCGGCTGTATTAAAAAAAGCCAAGCTAGGGTTAGCGGCAAAAAAGTTGTTAATTAAACTAGCTTGATTAGGCAAACCGGTAGTTATAGCCAGCAAGTTATTAATACTTTGATGGGTAAAATTTAAACTTTGCCAAAAGTTATGACTAAAATTTTGGGCGCTTGTTAAAGCTTCGCTGCGCAGCTGATTATGCAGTTGCTCGGTAAATAAACTTTGCGAAACAAAACTAATAGTAATTGTTGCTGCCATTAACAGCAAGGCCGTAAGAGCAAAAAGTTTAGCCCACAGCGGCGGCGGCTTTAGAGAACGAACAGCATAAAGAGGATTAAAGGCCATAACTTACTTTAACATAAAGAGGCGCTTTAGGCAATTATAGATAGTAACGGCTTAACCTGCCGCCAGCTCATTTAATTGCTGCATAAAGTAGCTTTCTGCTTCTATAGCTTTACCGCTATATACCTTTTGGCCATATTTATAAACAAATACTTTATCGCCAATACCGCTAATAGCTAAATCGGCATGGCCGGCTTCACCGGGCCCATTAACGGCACAACCCATCACCGCTATGGTAATATCTTTATTTATAGTGTACAAAATGGGCTCAAGCTTTTGGCTAAAACCGTGTACATCAAAGCTGGCACGACCGCAGCGCGGGCAGCTAATTAATTTAGGCTTAGGTTGGTTAGCTAAACCTAAAGTACTTAATAGCTCGCGCCCAGCCATTACTTCGCGCTCGGGAGTATCGCTAATACTAATACGAATGGTATCGCCAATACCTTCGCTGAGTAAGGTACCTAAAAAGAAAGCGCTTTTGGTAAGGCTAGGGATAAGAGGCCCGGCCTCTGTAATACCTAAATGTAAAGGGTAATCACACTGCTTAGCCAGCAAGCGATTGGCCTCCAGCACATAGTTTGGGTTACTATCTTTAATAGAAACAACAATTTGTTTAAACCCTACCTGCTCTAACAAATTAGCTTCCTCTAGGGCAGAGGCCACTAAGGCCTCTACTCTTGGCAAACTCGCCAGTCGCTTTTCTAGGCTGCCGCCATTTACGCCTATACGTATAGGTATGGCTTTATCAAGCGCTTTGCGGGCCACCTCTTTAACTTGCTTAGCCCCACCGATATTACCGGGATTTAAGCGTAACTTAGCGATAGGATAATCTAAACATTTTAAAGCAATACGGTAATCAAAATGAATATCGGCCACTACCGCCAACTCTAGCCGGTCGGCTAAAAGGCCTAGCTGCTCGGCTGCCTGCATAGTAGGTACGGCAAAACGGATAATATCGCAGCCTAATTTTTTAAGACCATTAATACGGTTTATTAAGCCGGTGTCTATAATATCCAGCGGTTTATCCCACATAGTTTGTATAGTAATAGGCGAACTACTGCCTATAATCAAGCTGCCTGCTTTAACTTGTCCTGTTGCTCTGCGTTTGTACATAATCTTACGATAATTATAGCGTATTTTGCCTGCGAAAGCAAGAAACTTTGCAAGCCGGTAACTATCTTTTTATGGTTACCAAATGCTTAATAGTTGCTACCGCTCCTCCGCAAAGACAAAATACGTTTATTTTAATAGTTTATAAATCTTCTTTATTTACCTTTAGTTTAGCCAGCTTAATCAGCGGTGTGCCCGCTACGGCCACTAAACCTTTAACTACTAAGTTTACCACCATAATACTGATAAGCACATGGGTAGGGAAAACTCCGGCAAAGGCAATTAAGGTAAACAGCACACTATCTACCAGCATAGCGGCTAGGCTGCTAACAAAGCTGGCTAGCATATCATGCTTTAAGTTAGCTTTGAGTATTTTGCCAAAGATAATGCCGCTCAGTAAATTAGCCACCATTTCGGCAATAATACTGGCAATAATAATGCGGCGCACCGGCAGTAAAACGGCTTCGAATGCGGCCTGATGCGGCCAATCTTGGTAAGCCGGCGGCAATAAGGCCCCAATATAAAAAAGCAAGGCCATAAAAGCTATCACAAAACCATTTAAAATGACTACTTGGTTAGCCAGCTTACGCCCTAAGTTTTTGTGCAGCATATCGCGCGCTACAAAACCTAAGGGGTAAATAATAGTACCGGCATCTACCACCATATTCCCCGCAAAGCCTAGTAAAACAAGCTTAGTGGAGAGTATGTTGGCAAAAATACTGGTACATACGTAAAAAACCGCACAAAAGATGGGAAACAGAGAAACAGTCTGCTCCATTTTTAAATTGTTCATCATATAGTTATAGCCTAAAAAAAAAGTTTTAACAAGGTTATGATAGTTTTTATGGCATTAAGCCTACTTTTTATGTTTTATATCAACTATTATAAACAAATTTAAATGGCCGTAATCAATTTGTTACCTAATAATCAAAAATTAATTATAAAAATATCATAATCCCCTTATTTAAAAATAAAAAAATATGTTATACTATAGCTATTATGACAAAAAAAGTTTTATTAACCACCTTGTTTTTTTTATTTACTTTAAGCCGTGCCGGCTTTACCTTAAGCATTCACGATTTAGGTTACAGCAGCGACGATGTACAACTGTTATTAGCCGGCAATAGGCTAAATAACTTAGTAGGCAGCATTGACCAGCTGGATTATTTACCCCAAACTCTCTTTGCCCTAAATGTAAGAGACATTTTAGCGCAGCAACACCCACGCACCTTAATCGAAGCCGCCTATTTTTTACCGTTAAGAGGAGCAAGTACCTTAAATTTATTTAATTCGCTATTAAATATAGAGAGCCTATCGGGGTTAGAATTTTTTAGCCGCGGCGAAAGAAGAGTTAAAACCTTAATTCATACGGTTACGGTAGTAGATGGCCCCGGCGGCCAACCTATAACCATACCTAGTGTTACTACGGTACCCAGCCGTTTAGTGCTTTATTTTGTGCAAGATGACGAAACTTTTGGCGTAGCCAACTACCGAGCTACTTTTTTATCGCATAGTAATCAGTTAGCCATTACAATTACCAACTTGCAAGTGCTTAGGCAATCTATTTTTAGGGTAGCCGATAACGAAAGCATGCACACTACTTTTATTGTGGTGCCCATTAACGAAGGCGTTTTATTGTACGGCCTTGCTATTAACACCCGTACCGCTCCTTTTGTGGTACGCAATAACATGAACGAATCGGTTCTTAATAGGCTTGATGCCTTTAAAAATTGGTTTGTAAGCCGGTATCCATAAGCCAAAATATAAATTTACAAATTTTTATTAATCATAATTAGCAAAGCTATTTACAAACTATTTTCTTTAGATTATAATTACCAGTATAGCTTATACAAAGTTTTTTAATTTAAAAATTTGACAAATTTAGTAAAACGCTTATAATGAGCTATTAAGTAGGTAAAAAAAACGGTTTTATGGCTAACAGAGTATATGAAATTTAAATAAGATATATTATCTTTGAAATTAGAGTAAAGATAAAGTTTATTGAGTGGCAATAACATAGAGTAAAAAAATTAAAATATAATTTAAAATTTAAAAAAAAGAGGAGCAAAACTATGGAACCAGTAAAAAAGAAGTATCACTACCCCGCCGACTTAAAGCAAGATTTACTTGAAAAAGGTATTCAGCTTATCCGTGAAAAAGGTATTGATGGCCTAACCTTAAAAAGCTTAGCAGGGAGTCTTGGTGTTACCAGCGCTGCTATGTATCATCATTATCCCGATAAAACAGCTTTATTTGTAGCTATTGTGGAAAGGCGCGCGGTAGAGCTTTACCAACAGCTAAACGAAAAAGTTGTAGCGGTACACAAAGATGATGTTGCGCAGCTATTAATTAAATCGGCTGAGGTATTTTACGATTTTTGTGCCGAAAATACCGAATTTTTAGCCTTAATTATGGGTGATGCCATTAGGAGTTGGGACGAATACCCAGCTATTAACGAAAAGGTACAAAACGTTTTTGGTATACTAGAAAAAGCCATTGTACAGGGGCAGCAATCGGGCATTTTGCGCGATGGTAACCCTTATAATTTAATGATGGTTTTATTTTCGGGCACACTTGGTATGGCCAATATTATGTTTAACAGCAAAACAGCTTTACCTGCACAAATTGTAGGCGATGCAAGGCAAGCCTTCTCAGATGTGATACACGGCAGCCTAAATATGATTAGAAAATAATCAAAGGTTTAGCCAAACAACTATACCGGCAAAGTTTTTGCCGGTATATAATTTTTAAAAATAAAAAAAGCAAGTATTAATAATCATACTTGCTTTTTTGTTATCTTGTTAATTACTCTACCGCTCGGCAGATAGGCGCCTTAGTTATTTGTAGTGTAAAAATTAATTTGCGATGTTATTACATTAAATTCGTACATAGCATAGTCGCCGCCTGCGGCCTCCCACAGTAAAAAGCTGCTGTGGTTAAACATTTTACCCAGCGGTTTATTATTAAGCGAAAACGAAGCAATAGCCGAGTTAGTTTTAAGTTTAGCCCCTTTATTACCGGCAGCTAAATGCAAATTAAATTGGCTGCCGGTAGCCATAACGCTGGCATAATTAATAGCTATATTATTACTATCTAACTTTAAATTTAAACCGGTTAGTTTTAAATTTTCTATCGTACAATCTTTAAGACTAATGGGCAAATTAACGGCATCAATATCAACTTTTTCTAAAGTATGGGTGCCTTCTATATTAAGTTTACCCTCTACTAATTTACCGCCTAAGGCGATTTTATAACTTTTAGGTACATTTATAAAGAGGTTGTAAGTTAAAATATTTTTATTTTGGTTACTGCCCTGATTAAAACTTAAAGTTTCGGTTAATTCATCGTAATTTAAAGCATAACTTAAAAAGTGCGGCTGCCCTTCGGTAATTTGGTAGCTAATTTCTACCTCATCTTTATCGGTAAAACTTAAAGTAACGTTGGCATAAGTTACATTAAGGTTAATTTGTTTACAATTAACGGCTTTTTCGTAAATTTTTTGCTCACTCTCACTCACTACAACGGTGTTATGGCCGGCAAAAAAGCCGCGCTTAGCCATACTGCGGGCTAAAGGCGGGCCTAAAACTAAGGCGACAATCAGCACCAGCACACTAATAATAACTAGCCGTGATATAACAACTAGGGCCTGAAAAAAGTAAGGCAGGGCCACAATAACCAACACCACCAACACCACTAATACGGTTAAAGCTACTAAAATACCTTTAGTACCTTGCTGCCCGCTCATAGCTTTATACCATGTCTGTAAAAGATGGTTAAACATATTTTTAAATTGTTTGCTCATAATTATAGTATCGCTTTATTTGCTTATTTTAAAAACTACACACTTGTTTAGGTAATAGAGAGTAGATAACAATTAATAATTGCCGTCAAAAGGCGGCTTCCTTCAATTATTAATTAGCTGTTATTTATTATCTATTTATATTATTATTTTTGGGCAAAACTTATTAAAAGGGCATTTAGAGCATAAAGGTCTTTGCGGTTTACAAATAGTTTGACCAAAGCTAACCAATAGCTGATTACTGTCAATCCACCATTCTTTAGGCATCACTAAGCGCAAGGCCGCTTCGCTTTCATCGGGGGTAGTGGTATTAATTAAGCCCAAACGGTTGCAGATACGGTGCACATGCACATCTACACAAATAGCGGGAATATTAAAACCCCTGCTTAACACTAAATTGGCCGTTTTTAGACCAACCCCTTTAATATTTAATAACTCATTAAGGTTAGCCGGCGGCTGTTCTTGGCCGTTAGCCGTTAAATTTTGCGATAACGTTAAAATTTGTTCGGCTTTGCGTTTAAAAAACCCGGCAGGATAAATAAGAGCCGCAATTTCTGCCTCGCTTAAAGTGCACATTAGCCTAGCCGTCGGTGCTATGGCAAACAAAGCCTTACTGCGGCTGTAGCTTACTTCGTCTTTTGTCCTCAGCGAAATAATACAAAAAACCAGCACCTGATAAGCCGTAGTAAACGGCCAGTCAGGCGGCGGCAATAATTGTTTTAAGGTGGTAAAAAGTGTATCGTAGCTAACCATAACTTATTATATAACACAAAAGAGGCTCTGTACAGCCATAAACAGTCCTGTTAATAACTTGTTAATAACTTTTGTTAATAAGCAAAACAATCCTAAAATAACAATTTTTAAAAAATAATATTATCATATATTAATGTATAGTATGGTATTATTTTTAGTTCATCTTTAATAACCCGGCCGGCAGCCTAAAAAACAGCTGTTAATAACTTGTTAATAAACTCTTAATAACTTGCTAACAGCTTATTAACGGCATTGGTAATTTTAGTTTTAAAGATGGTTTTATCAAAGTTTAAGGCAAGTTTATGCATAGCTTTAGCGTTAAAGTTGTAATGGCCGCTTTCTAATTTGGTGATGGCTGCGTTAAGAGCAGAGGGAGTTTGCTCGTTAAAAAAGATACCGCTTTCCCCCTCAATCACCGTCTCTAAAGCGCCGCCTTTAGCATAAGCAATTACCGGTGTGCCACAGGCGATAGCCTCTACCGGGATAATACCAAAATCTTCTTCACCGGGAAAGATAAGCGCCCGTGCCTCTGCTAAATAAGTTAAAGTTTGTTCCTTAGCGATATGGCCTAAAAATTTAACGTTAGGCGGTAAGTTTTTGGGCTTTTTACCGCCGCCAATAATAACGAGGATTTTGCCGCTTTGCCTAAAGGCTTCTATCGCTAAATCTACCCGCTTATAATTAACCAGCTGGCCAAAAAATAAATAGTAATCTTTTTTGTTGTTAGTAGGTATAAAAGTACTTACATCTACCGGCGGATAAATTATCTCGCTCTCACGGCGGTAGATACGCGCTATACGGTTTTGTACATTAGCCGAGTTAGCAATAAAGTAGCTAACGCTATTGCTGCCGGCTAAATCCCATAACCTTAGTTTAGGGGCAACCTGCTTAAAAATAAAACGGGTAAGCGGGCCGGCTTCTTTAAGGTAATAATGGTAATAATCATACAAATAACGCATAGGGGTATGGCAATAACAAAGGTGCGGCAGGCGGCTGGGCAAAATTAAGCTTTTGGCCGGGCCGCTTTCGCTGCTAATAACTAAATCGTAACTGGAAAGGTCTAGTTCGGCTAAGGCCGCCGGCATGAAGGCTAAATATTTTTGGTATAACTTAGTTGCCAGCGGCAGCTTACTAATACTGGTGGTATAAATGTTGTGTTTTAATAAGGTGGGCGATAAATTTTTTTTATTGACGACATGGGTATAAATATCGGCCTGCGGGAAAAGCTCGCACAAAGCCTCTACCACCTTTTCGCCGCCGCGCATAGTTACCAACCAATAGTGAACAATGGCTACCTTTAAGTTAGCCATCAAGCTGGGCCTCTGTAACTAATTGGTTAATTTTTTGTGTGGTGTTATCCCAGCTATAACCTTGAACCAGCTGGAGCCCTTTAGCCTTTAAAGAGTCGGCTAGCGGTGTATCGCTTACTATTTGCTTAAGGGCGCCGCTTATCGCTTTAACATCTAGCGGATTTACATATAAAGCCCCATCGCCGCCAACTTCTTTTAAGACAGCGATGTTAGAAGCAATTACCGGACAACCCAGCGACATAGCTTCCAGCATAGGCAAGCCAAAGCCTTCGTGTAACGATGGAAAAACCAAAGCGGCCGCATGTTTATAAAGGCTGGCCATTTGGTTATCATTACATTGCCCTAAAAATTCGATGTTATGGTCTTTAGCTTCGTTTTCATCAAAAATATTGGTAGTATGGCCGGCAATTTTTAATTTAAAACCCGGTAAAGCCGCTAAATTAAACGCCGCCATAATACGCTCAATATTTTTACGCGGGTCTATACTATTAATGGCTAAAAAATAAGATTTACCGGCAAGGTCTTGCTCAAGCGTGCTATCAAAATTATTTAACTGCGGGTAACCGCTGTAAACCACATAAGTTTTATTAACGGCGGCAGGAATAGTCTTTTGCAGCTCGTCCTTACAACTTTGGCTAATGACCAAAATACCTTTAACATTGTTATTTAAGCTTTGGCTTAAATATTGCCCCCATAACTTAACCGAAAGTTTTTCGGAGCTTTGATAGTTAAAAAAGGCGGTATCGTGCACCGTAATAAATTGGTTACGATAGTTAAACGGCCCCATACCGGCTAAATTTAACAAAAATGGCCAGCCATTTTGCCGCAAAAAACTATTTAAGGTAATTTGCTCCCATTGGCTGCCGGTGTTTTCGCCAATAACCTTAGCCTCCAGCTCGGCAGCCCAATCTTTTTGCATAATATTAGGCGGACTAACAAAAATGTAGTTAGAATTTAATTTTTTTAAACGCCGCGCTACCTCAAAGGCAAAACGCTGCATACTGCTAACATTTTGGGTTAAAAACCGAGCATTTACTACTATCATATAACTATTATACACTAATTTAATAAATTTTTCAAGCCCACTTAGTGAGCTTTAGGCAAGCTTATGCTTAAGTTTTATTACTCAAATTATAGTGCAGGTAAAGATACCTATGCCGCTTTTATATGATGTTTATTTTGTATCTTACTTCCTTATTAACAGCGTAAAATTAACCGTCATATCTTCTTAAATTATTAATTGTTATCTATTTATCATCATTAATAAAGCAAAAACCACACCCATCAAGCCTTCGCCGGCCACAAAACCGGCCCCTACTAACTTGCCTTGCGCCTGATACTTTTTAAGGATAAGGGCAAGCAAACCGCCCAGCCCGATAGATGTACCCAGCCCTAAAATGGCTGAAAGATAAAAACCCAAAGCCATAGCCAGTGCCGGAACCGGTAAAAAAATAAATAGTAAGCCAATGGCTACTCCGGCTAACAGCAGCCCGGTATGACTGGTGCCGGCTACGATGGCTGCCACCATATTACTTTGGGCCGCACTAAACACCGAGCCATTAAGCATAGCGGCCCCGCCGCCAAAGGCGCTTTGCAAAATAAACAAAGTAACCACAGAGGCTATAATGCCCACTAAACTGCCTACACTTTCGCCTATCAGCATAGCGGTAGGGTTGGTACCTAAAAGTTTGGCCGTTTTAAAATCGTTCATCATATCGCCGCTTAAGGCGGCGGCGATACTGGCGGCCGCTACCATAAATACGGCGGCCTGCGTACCTAAACTAAACAGGGCTACCACCAATAAAAAAGCTACTGCTCCTAAAACTTCCAGCGGGTTAATCCCGGCATGGCCTACCAGTAAACTAGCCAGCATAGCGGCCAGTAGGCTGGCCAATAGCAGTAAAAAAGCCGCCATAACCGGCACGCCGGCTAAACTAAGCAAAGCGGTGGCTGCCAATAAACTTATGGCCAGCAAAAGTAAAAATTTTTTATTTAACAGCTCGATTAACGCTTTAACCATTAAAGGTAAAAAACTGCGCGCTTTAAAAAGGGCGGCCAGTAAAGTGGCAAAAGCTGCGCCTATCATTAAGCCTAACCCAAAGTTCCCTCTAAAGATATTAACCTCGGCCATACCGGCAAAAACCCCATTGCTTACCAGCAGCGGTATAACAATAATGGTAGTACTTAACGTGGTTATACCCCAAGTTAAAGAAAATTTAGGGCCTAACATAAAACCCATCGCCAACGTCATAGGAGCAAAAGGAATAACCCCAAATTGCCCTTGATAGAGCGGCCGTATTAAACCAATTTTATCACGTAAAGTAGCTATAACCATAGCAAAAGCCGTAGCAGCCGCTAAAAGTTTACCGCCGGCTTTGCCTTGTTCGCTGGCGATAATGGCATCGTAGGCCGCACGGCCAATAACAAAGGGCATATCTAATTTTTCGATAAAAATTACCCGCCATAACTGGGTAGAAAGTAAGCCGATAATCGCTCCGGCCGCCAATGCCAGTACGGCGCTAATGGCGCTTAAGCTGGCGGTATCACCTTCTATCCGCCATAGGGCCGGCAGCACAAAGGCTGTAGCGGCGGCGGTCATACTGCCGGCCGTCATTACGGTGCTGGTAACGTTTACTTCGTCTAGGCTGCCTTTACCTAAACGTCTTATTAACATAAAACTTAATATTGCTGCAAATACCAGCGTCCACGGGGCGCTGCTTAACCTTAAGGCTACATAAACTGTACTGCCGGCTATAATTACAGAGCCTAAACTGCCAATAATTAAACCACGAGTCGTTAGGCCATCTAGTTTTTTTAACATAATATCTCCATTTGTAAATAAAATAAATAACATATTACAAAAATATGGTCAAGCTTTTTAAAAAATAACTAGCAAAAAAATATTTTGTGTTTTATACTAAAGAAGGGATTAACCAAACTAGCGGCTGTCCCGACATTATAGGAGATAAAGCAAATGATTTACGAAATTGAAGAAAAAGTACAAATAAACAATGCTGACGAAATACGCGCCAAGCTGCGCAGCGAATTTTTAGAGAATGGCACAGAGGTAAAGTACGATACCTACTTTAAAAACGACCAAAATAAAATGGTGCGTATGCGCGAAAGCGCCAAAGGTCTTTATGTTACTCTAAAAGAGTACGGTGGCGATGTGCCCATCACCAAAGAGGTAGAGTTTGGCATTAATAATAAAGAAGATTTTAGGCAATTTATGGAGGCCATTGGTTTTAGTGAATGCTTTAAAAAGGTAAAAAAAGTGGAACTATTTACCGCCAAAGGCCTGAAATACGAACTGGTAAATATTGAAGGCTTGGGCGATTTTTTAGAGATTGAAGCCTTAAAAACCAGCCAAGATGAAGCCCATTTAGCAATAGAGCTGGTGCGCGAGGCTTTTAGTAAGCTGGGCTTTAGTAAAGATAAACTGATAACTAAAAATTACCACGATTTAATGCAGCTGGATAAACGGTAAGAGCTGCTGCCCAAAAATTGACTTTACTCTAAGGGTATGCTAAAATAGCTTAAAAAGCTACAGAGGGTTATAGTGCCAAAGAGTTTAACTTTAGTTTTATTATTAGTCATTTTAGCTGCCGCTTATGGGCAAGGGGTAGTGGTGCCGGCTAGCGCGACCCTTAACAGCCTTTTCCCCGATGAAGCTTTGCGCCATGCCGTAATGCTTAGGCTGAGCCGCGATGCCGGCCTTACCGGCCAAAGGTTAAGCGATGCCTTAGCTAGGGTAACCGGCGAGCTTGATGTAAGTAATAGGGGTATTACCAATGCCGCCGGTCTTGAGTATTTAATCGGCTTAACCAGCCTTAATATCAGCCACAATAATTTGGTATCCTTAGATGTAAGTAATGGCAACTTAACCCGGCTTAATGTAAGCGGCAATGATAATTTAATTTGGCTTAATGCCAGCGGTAACCATTTAACCGGCTTAGATGTAAGAAGCCTTCGCTCTTTAGAAGCGCTTTACCTAGACCACAACAGGCTAACCGGCCTTAATATTAATACATGGGATAACCCATATTTAACGGCTCTGAGTATTAGCAGTAACCATTTAACAGAGTTTAGGTTAAACGACAGCCGTTTAACCACCCTTGATATAAGTAATAACATTTACTTAACCTCTCTGCATGTAAACCATAATATGCTAACCAGCCTTAATGTAAGCGGGAACAGTAACTTAACCAACTTTAATGTGTGGGGCAACCGCCTTACACAGCTCGATTTAAACGGCCTTACGGCTTTAAACCATTTAGATGTTGATGGTAACCAGCTAACAACCCTTAATGTAAACGGTCTTATTAACTTAACCAGCTTAGATATACGCAATAACCCCTTAACCAGCCTAGATATAAGCACTCTTACCGGCTTATCTTTCCTTTATGTGCAAAACACTAGGCTAGCCAGCCTTAATGTGCACGGTCTTACTAACTTAACCGAAATATGGGTAAGCGGCACCGTACTCACAAGGCAAAATATTATTAGCTTGGCTTCTTTGCCTAATATTGTTCTTAGGTAATTTATGTAGCTAAGCTTTTAAAGCTCTTTTATATCTAACAAATATTGCATTACGGCTTGCAACACATCTAAATCTATCTCGCTGGCATAGCGGTTGTTAAGCTCTATTACCAGCTGCCAATCGTCGCTGCTTAAGGCTATGCCGTCTTCTTTCGTTAAATCGTTGTTGTAAAGGTCTATTAAGGTATATAATTTTTCGTAATACGGGTTAAAGTTAGCAAAATATTCGTCGGCTAATAAACGCGGCACATTAATAATACGGGCAAAGCTATCGTTAAGGCTAGCTTCAAAATCGAAGTTAGGGTTTTGCCGTTGGTGTTTTTCGGCTTGTTTTATTTTTAGCTCGAAGGCGCGTGATGAATGCATAAGTTAATTGTACAGGTAAACTCTTTTTTTGGCAAGGCCGCCGGTAATTTTTACAGTTATTAAATATAATTAATTAATACTGTTTTAGGTACAATAACATCTTACTTTTAGGCCAATTAATTATATATATTTTAAGAATTGATTACAAAGAAGTTAATTACAACCTAAGCGGCTTTACATTTTTGAAAAAGGGGTTGATAATATGAGCATCATAGCAAACAAGGAGGAAAATAAGTTATGAAAAAACTTTTAATATTAATTGCTATAGGGTTACTCTCGGCCAATGTGGTAATGGCGCAGGCCGGCTTTGGCCGAGGCCCTGCTAACAACGTGCGCGGCAGAGGCCCGCAGCAAGCCTTAGGGTGGCAGCAGCCACAAGTACAGCTGACCGAAGTTAGCTATCAAGGGCGGATAATGGTAAGTAACCGCAGGTTTGTAGAGATGCAAACAGCAAGCGGTACCGTGTACCTGCATATTCCGCCAATGTTCTTATTTGACGGCAGTATTCCTATTAACGATGGCGATGTAATTACCATTACCGGGTTTGAAAGCGTAGACGGCGGTTTTGTAAGCGTTGCCAGCATTACCATTGGTAACAACAACTATGTTATTCCGGCTATGGGTGGTTTTGGCGGCCGAGGCTTTGCCGCCGGTGGTTGCTCCTTTGGCAGATGGTAAAACATTAATTAATTTAGGCGGCCGCGTTCAGCTTTAGCCTGACAATTAATGCATAAAGCGGCTTCCGGTACAGCCAGAAGCCGTTCTTTATCTACCATTGTGCCGCATTTGGCGCAAATACCGTAGTTACCATTTTCTAGGCGTGCTAAAGCGGCTTCTATTTTAGCTAAAGCTAAACTGCTTTGGCCGCGTCTTAAATCTATCATTTGCATATCTACATCGCCGCTGGCGACATCACCGGGGTCGGAGGTATCTTTACTGTTAATAGCTTCGGTAAATTCTTGGTCTTCGGCACGCAGGGCATTAAGGGTTTCTTCTCTTTGCGTAAGCAAAATTTTTTTTATTTGTTCGTAAAATAGTTCCATTATCTTTCTCCGCACACTGCTAAGATATATCTACCTATTGTAACACCATAATAACGATAAAGCAATCTTTTTCTTTAAAAAATATGAAAATTTGTAGCATTTTATAAAAAAGACTAGTTAAAGTTGCAATAATATGTTATAGTTACTGTTAATGGAGATTAGTAATGGACGAAACTGGAGCAAGTTACGGCGTAAATAAAAACGGTGTTCCCTATAAAGTGTTAATTGTTGATGACTCGATATTTGTACAAAAACAGCTTCGCCAAATTTTACTAGCCGAAGGCTTTGAGGTAATAGAAACCGCTACCGATGGGGCCGAAGGGGTTGAGAAATACCGCCAGCTTAAAGATAAAATTGATGTAGTAACTATGGATATAACCATGCCTAATATGGACGGTATTACGGCCCTAACTAAAATTATAGAGATAAACCCTAACGTTAAAGTGGTAATGATTAGCGCACTTGGGCGCGAAGACTTAGTAAAAAAAGCGTTAATGGCTGGGGCCAAAAACTATATTGTTAAACCCCTAGACCGTAAAAAGGTACTGGAACGGCTAGCCTCTATATTTTAACTTAAAACTAAAATAAATTGTTTGCTAACTGTAGCAAACTATGCTATAATAAGTTATGCCTTACAATATACACTTAACCGAAGCCGAAAGGCAGTGGCCGATGGGCTCTACCCAAGATATTGGTAACATTATAAAATCTATCTTAAGCCGCGAGCTTAAGGTATCGGCCTTAAAGTTACCTGCGAGAGAGGCCGCTTTAGGTTTTAAACCAACTAAAGAGAAACGTGCCGTTACTTTGCAGCTAGGCGAAGGCCCCTTTGATGGCAGCACCGAACATTTTTGGACACTGGGTTTTGATATTGACAAACAGCTTACTTTTGTCGATTTAGTGGCTATAGGTAATTTATTAACGGTAAACGTGAACCCGCGTATGGCTTACAGGGGGTTTGCTTACTATGCCGCCGCTTACGCCGTATTTGTACACAACCATGTGAGCGACCAGCCGCCGGTTTTTAGCGAAGCCGATAAAGAAACTACCATTACCTTGTTAAGAACTAGTAAGCTGGCGGGTGTAAGGGTTTACGACCACATGGCCATAAACAATAAGTTAGATATTATAAGTATGCTAGACCAAAATATACTGGCTGGGTTAGCCGAAGAGGCCGATTTTACCGATTTAACGATGAAAGCAGCCGCTAAAGCCGCCACCGAAATGAATAATATAAACAGACAGCTGGTAACCAATTTAAACCAGCGAGACGAAGAAATAAAAGATAAAAACAGTTATATTAGTCAACTAGAAGCCGAATTAGCTAAGTTTAAAAAATAAATTTAAAACCCTCAAATATAAGAGTAAAGCCTTATTTGGTAATTAATTATTGCCTATTGTCTATTCTCTGTTTTCTTTCACTTTAAAACTTAAGCGATGGTGCTCACTTAAACCATATTTTTTAAGAGCCTGCTTATGTTCGGCGGTAGGATAACCTTTGTGGTTTTGGTAACCGTAGCGGTTATCTTCTTGGGCTAGCTTAAGCATGTAACTGTCGCGCTCTACCTTAGCTACTATACTAGCGGCCATAATACTAGGTATTTTATCATCACCTTTTATAATGGCATAAGCTTTAATAGGCAGCTTAGGCAGCTGGTTGCCATCAACTAAAGCTAATTCCGGCCGGCCTTTTAAGCCGGCAAAAGCCCGGCCCATTGCTAATAAGCTGGCCTGCAAAATATTAAGGTTATCAATCTCGGCCACACCGGCGGTAGCCACGCTATAATCGGCTTCATTAATAATAATATGATAAAGCTGCTGCCGTTGAGCGGGGCTAAGTTTTTTGCTGTCGGCCAACTGCCACTTAAAACTGGCCGGTAAAATAACGGCCGCCGCATAAACCGGGCCGGCAAGGCAGCCGCGCCCGGCTTCGTCTAAACCGCAATGATTAGCCGGCAGGTTGATATTATCCATATCAAAAAGTACGTTCATAATTTATCCCATTAATAGGTGGCTAAACAAACCCAGCATAGCCCCCGCCAAAATAACCACCATTATTTTAGTGCGCACCATCAGCAAAGCCATAACTAATAAAAAAATACCTAAAGCTTGTAAATTACGGCCGATAAAAGCTTCGTCCCACAATATACGTATACCCACAAAAAAAACCATACCGGCCACGACAGGTTTTAAAGCCATAAGCAAAGTAGTTAAGTAGCGGCTATTTTTAAATTTACTAAAAAATTTATAAGCAATCAAAGATGCGGCCACGCTTGGTATAACTAAACCCACAACGGCCATTAAAGCGGCCAGTTGCGGCTGTGAGCCCACCATTAAACCAAAATAGGTGGCGGCATTAATAGATATAGCGCCCGGAGCCGCACTGCTAATAGCTATTAAGTTTGCCGTTTGGGCGGGAGTAAGATAGTAGTAAAAATCATCGCTAAGCAGCGATAAAATAACATAACCGCCGCCAAAACTTAAAGCGCCGGTTCGTAAAAAAATTAAAAATAACCAAAGATAATTCACGCTAAACGCCTTTTGTAAAGATAATAACTGCTGGCTAGGGCAATAATTAAAATAATAATAACAGAGGGGCTAAAGCCCAGTAACATCATTAAAACGGCAAAAATAAAGGCGCTAACTTTAAAGAGGCTGGCTTTAAAATTTGGCTCCTTTTTAATAACGGTAACCAACATTTTACAGGCGCTATGGATAATTAGGGCCGCCGCCGCCGCCCTAATGCCCATTAAAGCGGCCTGAATGGGATTACTTAAAAAGAAGTTATAGCCAACAACAATTAAGCTTACCACTAAATACGAAGGCGCTATAACGGCCAACACACAAACTATAGCTCCACCTTTACCCGCCAAATGGCTGCCAATTAAAACCGCCGCATTAATGGGAATAGCGCCCGGCAAGCTTTGGGCTAAGCTAAAATAATCGTTAATTTCGTGCGGGGTAAGTTTATCTTTTAAGCCGTGTTGTAGCGGGGCCAGCATAGCCATACCACCGCCAAAGGTGGTGATGGTAATTTTAAAAAAAGTTACAAATAAATTTAAGTAAATCATTTTGAGAATTAATAATTAAGAAGTAAGAGCTTTTAATTATTAATTCTTACTTCTTAATTTTCACTTAATTACCTATCCTTTAAGTTGTTCTAATAAACCGGCGTACACTTTAATGGCATCGGCCACAGGGGCTTCGCTGGCCATATCTACCCCAGCCAGCTTTAAGCTATCGATGGGGAAACGGCTGCCGCCGCTCTTTAAAAAACTTAAATATTGCTCACGTTCGGCCGCACCGCCCTCCAGTACCATTTTACTTAAGGCAAGACTGGCCGAAATACCGGTAGCGTATTTGTAAACATAAAAGGCACGGTAAAAGTGCGGGATACGTAAAGCCTCTAGGCTGCTGGTTTCTTCAAAAATGAGCTGCGGGCCAAAATATTTTTTTAAAAGGCCGTCATAAATCTCTCTAAACAAAGTTAAACTGGCCGCCTCGCCGGCTTCGGCCCGGGCATGGACAAGCTGCTCGTACTCGGCAAACATTGTTTGTCTAAAAAGGGTGGCGGTAATATCGCCGATGCGTTCGCCAATCAGGACTTGTTTAAGCTGCTCATCTTTGCTGCTTTTCATTAAATAATCAAAGAGCAAAGCTTCGTTAAAGGTGCTGGCTACTTCGGCCTCAAAGATGGTGTAGTTGTAATGCTGAAAAGGATTACTCTTTACGCTGTAATAACTATGCATACTGTGGCCGGCTTCGTGGGCTAAAGTAAAAAGGGCACGAATATCTTCGTCTTTATAGTTCATCAAAATGTAAGGCTCACCGGTGTAACTGCCGTTAGAAAAAGCCCCCGAGCGTTTCCCTTTGTTTTCGTACCTATCGCTCCAGCGGCCATCAAGCAAACCGTGCCGCATAACTTTAATATAGTCGTCCCCTAGCGGCTTTAAAGCTTCGCAAATAAGGTTGACCCCTTCTTCCCAGCTAATCTTTTGGCTGCGTGCCTCCGGTAAAAGCGGAGCGTAAACATCGTAGTGCCTTAATTCGTTTACTCCTAACATTTTTTTACGTATATCATAATATTTATGCAAGGTAGGCAAGCCATTATTAACGGCCTTAACTAAGTTATCGTAAACGGCAACCGGCACATTATCGGGGAACAAAGCGGCCTCTAAGCTGCTGTTAAAGTTACGGGTGCGGGCGCTGTAAATATCTTGTCTTACGCTGCCGCCGTAAAGGCTGGAAATGGTGTTTTTGTAATTATTGTATTGGCCGTAAAATTGTTTGTAAGCCTTTTCGCGAATATGGCGGTTACTGTCCTTTAAAAAGACGGTAAAACTGCTTTGAGTAAGCGGCCTGCCTTCCACCTCGCCAAAGTTCATATCGGCATCGGTTAAGGCGCTAAAAGTACCGGTAGCGGTGCTAAATAGTTCTTCCAGCGGGGCCAGCAAAGCTTCTTCTTTAGCCGATAAAATATGCTCTTTATTGCGTAATATTTTATTTAAATAAATGGTATATTCTTTTAGCTCGGTGCCGGCAAGATAACCTTGCATTACCTCACTATCGATAGCTTGCAGCTCGGGAGCAAAGTAACTGGCTAAGGCGCTGTAGTTGGCCAACAGGCTTTGCACCTGCAAAAAGTTAGTGTTATGCCGGTTATCACCTAAATCTTCTTGCAAACGCATAAAGGCATAACTGGCTAGGGCCTCCAGCTGTAATTCCAGCTCCATTTTAGCCGTTAAAGCCGCTTTTAAGCCGGCAGCGCTTGCGGCTAATTTACCTTGATAACGGCTGATAATCGTTATATCTTTATTAAGTTTATTATAACCGGCTAACCAAGCGTCGTCGTTTTTATATAAACCTTCTAAATTCCAAGTATCTTTTTCGGCCACTTCGGCTCGTGTTTTAGTCATTTAGGTACTCCTTATCTTATAAAGTTTAACTAAAATATTTAGCTAAGTTTTATTATATATGGCAATGCGCAATAAAGCAAGGGCGGCTCGCCGTCTTTTTAGGTAATTTTTACTTTATGCTAATAGTTATTAAGTTAGGAGCGAACCAGTTAAAAATACTACGCCCATAACAATAAATAAGAAGCCAGCGACCTTCTTCATTACTGCTCCGGAAATTTTTTTGCTAATTTTATCACCAATCAGTACCGCCAACAAAGTAGAGGTGGCCAAAGCCAACGTAGAGCCTATAATGATGGCCGCCAAATTGTAGCCGCGGCTGGCAAAACTAAAGCTGGTAATTTGCGATTTATCACCCAGCTCCGAGAGCAAAATAAGCACAAAGGTAGAAAAAAATAATTTCATTAAGCTTGCCCCTCTTTTAAATTGGTTAAAATAGCTTTAAATACCCCAATATGTTCTTCTTCGTCTTTTATCATAGCGCGTATAACGTCTATCATTGGGTCGTCCTTATGGTTGGCGTTAGCCTCTAAATGCGCCAGCACCGTTTTATAAAACCGATTAGAGCTCTCCTCTATCGCTAAAGCCTCTTCCACCAACTGTTGATTAGAGATAGTTTTAAAATTTATTTTATCGTTAAAACTTATCACCGGTAAATCGTTGTTAATATCGTCTTTAAATAAAAATTTGCGGCTAATAAATTTTTTAAATAATTTTTCATGATGGTCTTCTTCGTTAAAAACTTTAGCCAGCTGCGGCGTTAAAAGACTGCGTTTTTTAAACTCGGCCAAAAACTTTTTAACCAATAAATTTTCTTGTTTAGCTACGGCGGCAAAAGCGTGGTAAATAGCCGGCGGCTCTTTACGTAATAAAATAATAAAACCAAAAGCAATAAATAAAAACGGGGCCACGTAACTGCTTACAAAAGCCATTTGGTTAGCCAACAGGCTGCCTAAAATTGCCGCCACCGTGCTGGAAAGCAAAAAGGCTAAGCTGCTGGCGGCAAAAATAACCCACGGTTTTTTAGTACTGCTGGCCAAACTAAAGGCAGCCAGCTGGGTTTTATCCCCCAGTTCGGTGATAAAAACTAAAATAAATACATTTAAAATAGCCCATAATGTTAATAACATAAATTTCCTTAGCTTTTAGCCATTTGTAATTTGTGGTAAATCTTTTTAATATCGGTAAGTTTCCAAACGATAAAGTTAGTGATTAAACCTAACGCCCAAGTGGTAGGATAAACGGCCCAAACGCCTACCAGCCCAAAACGGTTATCAAAAAAGTGGGCAATAGGGATACGAAAGCCCACCAAAACGGTAAGCGATAGTAACAGCGAAGTAATGGCCATACCCAAACCGCGCAAAGCGCTATTAAAAATAAACATTAAACCCACTAAGGGGTAAAACCACGCAACGGTAATAAAAAAGCCGGCGCCGATACGCAGCACCTCCGTTTCGTGAGCAGGGATAAACAGCCCCAGTATTGCATACCTAAAGGGGATAATAATGGCATAACACACAAAACCTACAAAAGCAATTAAAATAAAACTGGTATAATTAACGCCTTTAGTGATACGCTGTAGCTGGCCGGCCCCTAAATTTTGCCCCACAAAGGTGCTGGCAGCCATCGCAAGCGTCATCGCCGGCAAGCCGACAAAACCATCAATAATTACAATAGCGCTGTAAGCGGCGGCGGCCTCTAGGCCGTGCGCATTAACCAATCTTACCAGCACCAATACGCTTAAAGTAATTAAACTTTGCTGCAAGCCCGATGGCAAACCCAAATACAAAATAGTGCCAAAGGCCTTAGCATTAAAACGCAGCTGCCTAAACCTTACATGCAAGTAACTATCGCTTAGGGTGCGGCTGTAAATAATTACCCCAAAGCACGCTACCGCTTGCGATAAAACGGTGGCTACGGCCACACTGCCAATACCTAAACCAAAAACAACAATAAAAAGTAAATTAAAGCCTACGGCCACGCCGGCGGCAACTATTAAAAAAATAAGCGGTGTAATGCTATCACCCACACCGCGCAGCACGCTGGCAATGGCATTATACCCAAAACTAAAGATGGTGCCCACGAAAAAGATACGCAAGTAAACAATGGCCATCGGCACAATCTCGGGCGAGGTGCCTAACCAACTTAAGATTTGCGGGGTAAAGGTAATGCCTACGATAGTAATAACTAAGGCAATAGCAATGGTAAAGAGATAACCGGTGCCGATAATATCGTTTAGCTGCTGCCAACGTTTAGCCCCAAAATTTTGGGCCACCAAAATGCCTATACCCAACGCAAGACCGATAGCTAAAGATACTAAAAAAAAGTATACCATATTGGCTTGACCCATTACGGCTACAGAGCGGCTGCCTAAGTTTTGGCCCACAATCATCGCACTGGTAAAGCTGGTAAATTGCTGAAAAATGTTACCTACAAATAACGGCAGCGAAAAGCGCAAGATACCGCCAACGATGGAGCCCTCTACCAAGCCATGCTTTAAAGTTAGCTTATCTTTAAATAAATACACTAAAATGCAGCTTGCCGCAAAAGCAACAAGTAAGATAAGCCAAAACATCTTTACCCCTTTTATAATAATAGTAATAGCATAAGTTAGTATAATAAACAAGAGCGGCCGCCCGTTTAAAGATTATTTAAAACCCCGTTTTGCCAACGAAGGAGAGTTTGGGGTGGTATCTTACAAAAGCAGTTGCTTGTTTTGCTTAATTACTGCACCTTATTTGCCGATGGGTTAATATAGTGTAGTATATTGTGCAAACACAGCAAATGATATATAATAATAGTACTGTTAAAGTTATTAGGAACTAATTATGAAAACCAGTGAACAATCTTTATCGATTATACCTCCTCTGTATGCGTTTAAAACGGCTCTTACCAGTGTAGGTTTAAATTTATTGCTGCTTACCAGCTTTTTTAGTTTATTTTATTTGCGCGATACTATGCTGCTTGTAGGTACTCATCAGGTAGCTTCTTTTATACGCGCTGTTGTTAACTTTTTTATGTTAAATTTTACCGCTAATGTTGTGCTTATAGTTCTTTTTACTTTTCTTATTCAACGGCTTGTTGTAAACACCTTTAAAAGTAGTGTTATTGGGCAAAAAACCATTCCGTTAAATGTAATACATAAACTTATTGCCAACTTTGCTCTTATTAAATTTGTGGTTGCCGGTGTAGCGTTTATTATTTTACCGGCTATCTTTTTTGTGCGCACCATCGCTATGGGTAAAATTTTTAATTTAACCCACTATTACGATAACTTAAATTATTTAATTTGGCTGGTGGTGGTAGCTGCTTTGCTTAACTTTATGCAAAGAATGATATTAGACCGTAATTTTGGCCGGTTAAAAGCTGCTTTAAATGTTACCACAATGCAAGATATGCGTATGGAATCTACCCGTAAGCGTAACTTGGCTATCAACATAACTTTAGTAGCTTTTGCCGGTATATCGGTTATGTTTATAAACGATGTGGTTTTGCAGCGCGATGTTAGGTATTACCACAATATGCGGCAGGTAACCGCCGGCAACATTAATATGAACCAAGCCATTGTCAACTTTAGAGAGGCCCAATACGATACTATGCGTAACAGTCTGTTTAATGTAACCCCCGCTAATGCCAGCGACCTTAACTTACTGACCGATTTAAGTAACACACAAGTACGCGTTTATAAATTTATTTTATTTTTAATTACCCTTTCCTTTTTGTTTATTATTGGTTTTGTTATAGAAAGTGCACGGACCAGAATTTTATTAGACGAAATAGATAACGTGTCGCAAACCATTAGGGGCATTATTAAAGGCGAGGCCAGCTTAACCACGCGTATAAATATTATTAACTTTAACGAAATGGGTTATATGCTGGGGTATGTCAACTTGCTGCTTAAATATTTTAACGAGCTGGTAAGCAATGTGCGTAATGTATCGGGCGATGTAGTAAAAAGTACCGAAGAAATTTCTTCTACCGTTTATAGTATGATGGGCACGATGGAAAAGCTGGCCGAACGCGCCGAGCACAGCAGGGGCGAAGCTATGCGTAGCGAAGCCGAAATTAGCAACACGAACGAAAGTTTGCAAAAGCTTTTTTCTTCTACCAACGTGATTAACGGCCATGTAAACAGCCAAGTGCTTTTAGCCGCCCAAACCAGCGTAGCTACCGAAGAATTTGCCACCGGTGTTGATGAAGTATACAGTATGACCCGCGAAGCTCAAGAAGTTAGTCACGGCTTAGTAGATATTGCGCAGGCCGGTGAAAAAGCCGTAGAGGCCAGTAAGATAGCCATGAATTTAATTAGTGATGCCTCTAAAAATATGAGTGATGCCATGAGCGCCATTACGCGTATTGCCAGCCAAACCAACTTGCTTTCGATGAACGCCGCTATCGAGGCGGCTCACGCCGGAGAGGCCGGGCGCGGTTTTGCCGTAGTTGCCGACGAAGTGCGTAGCTTAAGCGAAGACAGCGGCCAGCAAAGTAAATTTATCCGCAGCGAAATTAAAGGTATGAACGCTAAAATTAAACAAGGACTCGAGGCTTCGGCTAACGTGCAGGAAAGTTTAAAACAAATTCTTGACGGTATCGAAAATAGTAACGATATTGTTATTAAAATTGCCAAACAAATGGAAAATCAGCGTAACGGTACCACCGAAATGGTTAATAGTATTAATCACCTTAATGAGGCCAGTATGACGATGGGCAGCCATGTAAGCGGCCAAAAGAACGAAACTAAGCACGCCCAAGAGGCTATCTCCCGCCTAGAAGTAAGCTCTAAATCGCTCATCGAAGTAGTGCTGGAGCAAGCCGAATACGGTAAAACCTTACAAACCGAGATGAACCGTATTAGTAAAAGCTTAAAAACCAGCACCGAAAAGGTAGATGCCTTAAATTCGACGGTGTCGGCTTTTAACCTATAACTAAGTAAAAACTGAAATTTTTAATTTTCACCTTTCAGTTTTCAGTTTAGTACTTGACTTAATGGCTTAACGTTAATATTATAGTTAAAAACAACGTAAAAGGATAAACAAATAAATGGCAGTACCAAAGTATAAACCGGGTAAGGCGCGCAGCCGAAGAAGGCGCACCATTAATATGCGGCTAATAGCCCCCACTCTCGCTACTTGCAGCACCTGCGGCAACGTAATTACGCGGCACCATTTGTGTGCTAAATGCGGTTCGTACCGTGGCAGGCAAATTATCGAAGTTTAAATATAATTTATGGCAACTTTAATTTTAATATAAAAAAAAGAGGTTTTTATGAACGAAAAGTTATACGAGCAACTTAAAGCAATTATTATTGATAAGCTAGAGATTGACGACCCTTCTAAAATTACGCCTGAGGCGCGTTTTAGAGAAGATTTGAACGCCGACAGCCTAGATACTTACGAACTGGTTTACGCCATTGAGGAACAATTAAACATTACCATTCCTCAAGAACGCGCTACCGAGTTTGAAAAGGTGGGTGATGCTTTAGCCTTTATCGAAAGCCAAGTAAAATAAGGGTTTTATCTATTATGAGTAAACCTAAAGCCGCCGGTGTAACTACTAGGCGGCTTTTATTTAAATTAGAAGAGGCTTTAAATATTTCTTTTAATAACCAGCAACTATTGGCTTTAGCCTTAACCCATAGCAGCTATGCCAACGAAAATACCCTGCCGCAAAGTAATGAGCGGCTAGAATTTTTAGGTGATAGTATTTTAAATATGGTGGTAAGTTATACCCTTTATCTTAACTTTCCGCAAGCAAGTGAAGGTGAATTAGCCAAATATAAATCTTTTTTAGTTAGTGAAGAATCTTTGCTGCAAAGCGCCGTTAATTTAAAACTAGCCGATTATTTACTATTGGGCAGAGGTGAAAAAATTACCGGCGGCGACAGCCGTCCTTCTATTTTAGCCGATGCAATGGAGGCTATCATTGCCGCCATCTATTTAGATAAAGGTTTTGGCGAGGCCGAAAGTTTTATTTTAACGCAGCTGGCCGCCCAATTTACGGCAGTAAAAACCAATACTTACGAAAGAAATTATAAATCTTTACTGCAAGAGTTTTGCCAAAAAAAATATAAAGATTTACCGCTTTATCGTTTAGTTGATAGCAGCGGCCCCGAGCACAAAAAAATTTATACTATCGAACTTTTAATTAATAATAAAGTAATTGCTGCCGGCAGCGGCGGTAATAAAAAAATGGCCGAGCAACAGGCGGCCGCTAAAGCTTACGAACAGTTGGTAGGCGCCTATGGCTAAACTTTATATAGTAGCCACCCCTATCGGCAATTTAAGCGATATTACTTTACGCGCTTTAACTATCTTGCAGGAGGTAGATTATATCGCCTGTGAAGACAGCCGCCATACGCAAAAACTTCTAAACCACTATAAAATTAGCAAACCGCTGCTTAGCTGCCACGCCCATAATGAACGGCAAAGCGCTGCCGGGTTAATTAAATTATTAAGCCAAGATAAAAATGTTGCTTATTGTAGTGATGCCGGCACACCGGCTTTAAGCGACCCGGGAGCACGGCTGGTAGACAGCGTAATTAAGGCCGGCTTCGAGGTAGAGCCGCTGCCGGGAGCTTCGGCCTTTAGTTGTTTGGTTAGTGTCAGTGGTTTTATGGGCGAAACCCTTTTTGCCGGTTTTTTACCGCCTAAAGGGGCTAAACGCCTGACTAAACTGGCCGAATATTTGGCTTTACCTTTTAATGTGGTGCTTTACGAATCGCCGCATCGTATAATTAAGTTACTGGAGGAGTTAAACCGGCTTTGTCCGCAACGTCAGCTGGTAGTAGGCCGTGAAATGACTAAACTTTACGCCGAATTTTGGCGCGGCACGGCGGCCGAAATTTTTAACGCAAGCGGGCAAAAAAAGATAATGGGCGAATTAGCAATTATGATTGCGAAAAATGATTAATAGTTATTGCTTAACTACTCGATAATTAAAGAGACGAGCTATAGGAGTTGCTAATGAACATAAATCGGATTAACCCATTAGATGCTATTAATCAGGCTACTAATAACGGTAAAATACAACAGGCCGGTAAAGCTAGCCGTACCGAATCTATAACTGTATCCGCCGAAGCGCGTGAAGCTGCCGAGCTGCAAAATATCCGCGACATGGTGCTGGCCAGCCCCGATGTAAGGGCCGATAGAGTGGCAGAGGTAAAGGCTAAATTGGCCGACCCTAATTATCTTAATGAAAAACTTATTAATGACACTGCCGATAAAATTATAGAATTTTATCGTTTATAAGCTATATTAATTTAGCAAGGGAAGTAGCCGTTAAGAGAGGGCCTATTAGCCCTCTCTTTTTATTAACTTACTATGATAGATTTACATACTCACTCCAACGCCAGCGATGGCGAACTTAGCCCCAGCGGGCTTATTGCCAAAGCCGCCAAGCTGGGTTTAACCGCCGTAGCTTTAACCGACCACGATACCCTAGCCGGCCTAGACGAGGCCGCTTTGGCCGCCGCCGGTAAACTTACCTTTATCAGGGGCGTAGAGCTACAGATAGAGTGGCCGCGCGGCGATTTTCATTTACTTGGCCTAAATTTAACCACTAATACCGGCAAGCTTGAGGAACGACTGACTTTACAACGCCGGCAACGGGAAGAACGTAACTTAATTATTTTAGATAAAATTAATCGCCACTTTAAGCTTAGCCTTAACTACAGCGAGGTAACTGGCTTGGCCGGCGGCGTAGTTGGCCGTTTACACTTTGCCTATTTGCTGGTAAAACTAGGCAAAGTAAAAAATGTTAAAGTAGCCTTCGATAAATATTTAGCCATTGGCCGCCCCTGCTACGAAGGCAAAGACGGCCTCCCCTTTGCCGAAGCCGTAAGCTTAATTAAAGAGGCCGGCGGCAAAGCTATCTTAGCCCACCCTATGTCGCTGTATCTTTCTTTAAGTAAATTAGCGGAAGTTGTAGCTACCCTAAAACAACAAGGCTTAGATGGCCTAGAGGCTTACCATTCGCAAGTTACCGTTGGCAAAGCTGGGCAGCTTAAAACTTTAGCCGAGCAGTTTAATTTAATTATCACCGGCGGCTCGGATTATCACGGCAATATACGCAAAGATAGGCAGCTGGGTTATACCTGCGGCCAAAAACTTACCATTGCCGATGAGTTATTGGGACAGTTAATTAACTATCACTAATAAAGTTTGTTCGTGCTCATTCCCAAAAATATTCGCCGCCCGTACCGTAATAAAAAATTGGCCCGGCGCAAGGTTAAGGCTGCCTAAAATAAGCATACCATTGTCGGCATAAAGGCTTTGGCCGGTTAAATTAGTAGAGTGCAAAGTAGCCATACCTTCACCGGTACTAAAAGCATTAAAGGCAAAACGGTTGACTATATTCCCCATAAATTCTAGATTGAAACTGTAGGCTATTAAGCTATAGCGGCCCAAAGTACTGGGCTGTGTGGCATTAATTAATACCTGATAGTGCCCGCTGCTTAGCTGCATATTATTAGTAGCTGTAATTAAATTGCCATTAGCGCTTAAAAACGAAACATTATGAATAGTAGGCCTAATATTTAATTGGCCGGGTAAAGGCAAAAATAGTAAAGGATTAACAAACTGATTAAGAGCATTATCGTATAAAGCAAGGTTAAAAGAGTAACCATTATCACCGGCAGCGGCCGCAGCAAAGGTATCGCTTACATTAATGTTGTTAATAATATTAACATTATTTAAATGAGAATAGATAGAGCGGATTTGGTTATTATTTTGAATGATAACTGTGCTACCGGCCCTTACCGGCATAATAGCATCATCAGCCGTTTGCACAAAAAGTAAACTGCCGTCTTCGATAGGGTTAATAGTTAGTGGCTCTTGACTGCTAATGGTTATCCTCTTGGCCACAACCCCCTGCCTAAAGCTGCCAAACAAAGAAGAAATTTCGCCGCCAGTACTAGGCCATTGATAAGCTACCACTAAATTAACCGATAATATCAAAATTATAAATAAATATTTTTTCAATTTTAATAAGCCTCTTGGTAAGTTATTAAGTGTAAGGTATCACCGGCCACCAACACTAAACGATTAGTGTTAATAGTAATTAAATTAGCATTGACGGCGATAAAGCGGTTATTTAAAATAAAACGCGGACTATTTAAGGCAAAAATTTGCAGCTGCCACTCGTCATCTTGGTTACTAAGGACAGCCTGAAAGCGCTCAAAACTATGCATAGTCATAGCGCGTAAACGCCCTGTATGGGCCACCGTACTTAAGCTGCGGCGATTAAGATTATAGGTATGCAAAAATCCTAATTCTTCATAACTAACAAAATTATTGTCTCTAAAATTTATGCGTAAAGGAAAACGGGCCGAACCGGCTAATTCGGTATGAAAAATGGGGGTGTAATCGTTAATCCCGCGCCTAAATAAGATAAACCGCTGCGGGTAAAGGCCGCTGATAACCGCCGCATGCGAGCCATCGGGCGATAAAGCCGCCGCCAAAATCAGGCCGTAACGGCTGCCGCCGGGCCGATACTGCGATATAAGCTGCCCATTGCCATCGATAAACAAAATATTTTCATTTAATAGGCCAACCATAGTTATGCCCGCCGCTAAGGCAATAGCCGTAACGTGCGAATTTGTATCAAAGCTCCATAATGGCTGCCCGGTGGTAGAGTAACTGCTAATAGTACCGTTATCATCAACAAAAATAAGGTTACGGCCAAAAATAAACGGCACACCGCTGGCGTTAATTTCGTTAATAACTAAGCCGGACGCTGTAGTTAAGGTAAGAGGACTGGCGGTATCTTCATCAAATAAAATAAAAAAATCGCCCGAACTGGCAGCCCGGCCGGTGGTGTTTATAACTAATTGCGGCTGAAAATTTTGATTTAAATAACCAAAAAAATGCGAGGTTTTAAAGGGGATAACTAAATTATCGGCATTAGTAGATGTTAAATGGGTATCAACTTCGTTAAGGTTAAGCGCACTATCGGCCCTAAAATAATGCTCACGCTGTAAAGGCAGGGGAAAAACAAAAAAATGCAGCAGTATAGCCAAAATCGCCAAAAATATGATACGCTTTTTCATACGCTTGATATAATAAAGATAAATAGTAAAAAAATCAAGGCGGCTTACCGCCTTTAGAGAGTAAAGTAATACTTTGTAATATAAAGGGAGGATTAAATGGATATTAATATTTTACAAGATGCCGCTACTAAGGCAGCCACTCGGGCTTATGTGCCCTACTCCGGTTTTGCTGTAGGGGTCGCTTTACTTTGCGGCGATGATGATAAAGACGAAATTATCAGCGGCTGTAACGTCGAAAATTCTTCTTACGGCTTAAGTAATTGTGCCGAACGTACGGCTTTATTTACTGCCGTTGCTTTAGGCAAGCGGAGCTTTAAAGCCATTGCTATTTATTCGCCTAACGCCGCCGATTATCTGCTCCCCTGTGGGGCTTGCCGCCAAGTTCTTAGCGAATTTGTAGGCGAAGATTTTCCTTTTTATCTAGGTAATAAGCAAGGACAATTTACTAAAGTAGCTTTTAGCCAGCTTTTTCCTAAGCCATTTAAAATTAATGAGTAATAATTATTTTAAAAACGACTCATTAGCCTTGCTAGCCTTAAATAGTCGTGCTATAATTAATAATTATAATTAGAGAGGAGACCGATTTATGCCTTTAACTTTTAAACAATTTTTTGATACCGCTATCGAGATAGCCATCGATAACGACCCGCGCGATAAAGCCGCCATCGCTAAACTACGCGAAAAGGCCCAAAAAGATTACGATGCCCTTAAAACCGAAGCCGAAAAGGAACGCTTTGACAAAGACCGTTTAGTGCACCCCTACAGCGATAGCCGCATTATTAACGACAGCGGTAAAGAAATTAAACAACTTATGGTAGGTATCGATTGTGAAGGGCCGGAGCTTTTACTGGCCGACCAGCTAAACGAGCGCGGCAAAGCCATCGATTTAGTACTTACCCACCACCCATCCGGGAAAAGCCGGCCCGGTGTAACCGGTGTTATGAGCAGCCAAAACGACTTTTTAGAGCAATTAGGCGTACCCATCAGCCAAGCCGAAATACCGATGAAAAAGTGGGTCGCCGAGCTAGACCGCCGTATCCACCCCGGTAACCATACCCGTGCCGACAGTTTTAGCAAGCTGCTTAATATCTCTTTTGGGTGTATCCATACTCCGGCCGATTTAATGGTAGAAAACTACCTTAACAACCGTTACCGTAACCAAGAAGATAAATATTATTACCTAAGTGATATTATGGAAGATATTTATAATATTCCCGAATACCAACAGGCGGCCTGTAATAATGCGCCGGCGGCTATTTATGCCGGCGCTAAAGATAACCGGGCCGGCAAAATTATTGTGCAGATGGCCGGCGGCACGACAGGCAGCATAAAAACTTACGAAAACTTAGTACGTGCCGGTTACAGCACCTTAATTGTAATGCACTTGCCCGATAACCACCGCGAAGAATGCGAAAAGCAAAACCTTAACGTAGTAATGGTGGGCCACATGGCCAGCGATAGCTTAGGGCTTAATCTTTTATTTGATGAAATACAAAGACGCACCAAACAAAACTTTACGGTATTGCCGGTAGCGGGCTTTTTACAGCACAGCAGACTTTAATAAGTAACAGGGAACAAGGAATAGATAATAGCTGAAAATTTTTTCTTTCCCTTGTTCTCTAGTTAATACATGGCATTTTCAATTTGCGCTCTTTGGATAGTACTTAATTTTTTAAACCTTGCATAAAAATCAGTAACAGCTATAGAGCCGTTATCATAAACTGGCCTATATAAATTAAATAGACAAAACCGCTTAGTTCCTGCCCATGTTTTAGGGCTTAAAACCCTTAAACCATCAATAATTACACATTTATAATCAGCTGTTCTACAGTCTGCTAATACTTTACTTTCAGAGACACAGCCCCTACCTCTTGTTAGACAACCCTTCCCCTCAACAGTATCAAATTTCCAATCTGTAAAAGCATAACTATTCGTTAAATTGTCTATATCAATTTTCTCATTACTATTAAGCAAATAAAGGTTTTTTACCCACATCAATAATCCTTTCCGTAGCATCATAAATACTATAAACATCTGAACTTTTTGGTACATTAATATTAGATATAAATTTTTTATTAAGTTCTAGTCGTCTGCGTTCTTCTATTTCTTTTTTAGCCTCATCTGCCGCTTCCATTATCGCTATGTCTATTTTCTCTCTATAATCAGCTAAATTAGCATTATCATCCGTTATAAGTTGCTCTAATAAGCTATCTAGTTTTTTACTTAAATCTTTTCCCGTACTTATTAATACTTTTCCAAACAATATTCTTGCCCAATATGGTGGATTATTTATGTAATTCATTATTATTTTTATTTTCAAGCGTAAAACTACTTCACTAAAAGCATTAGAGAGTTGCGCTTTAAAAGCCTCAGAGTTTTTAGCCTCATAATAGGTAAAATTATTAAAGATATTGATATAAGCCTTTCTTACATCTTTCGGCAATTTATTATACCAAAGGTATAAAGGGTTATTAAAAGCCTTTAGTAACCGCATAGTATAAATTATGTAGGCAACCCACTGTTTGCGGTCAGCTGCAAAAATATTATAGTTACACGATTGAAAGATAAAAATACCTTTACTATTTTGTTTAACAATAAAGTTATCTTCTTTACGGCCTTTGCGAATAACCCCGCCGCCAATCCACTTATTTAAATCATCATCTTTATTATTTTGTGTGTTCATATTTTTTATTTCCTTTATAGCAGCTCTTAATTGCTTATACTGTAATTATAAAATAATTAACATATAAAACAGGCTAATATACAAAGACGACTACCCGTTTTTACACTTTATCATAAAAGTACAAATTTGTATATTATTTTTTTCATTTTCTATTAACCTTCCTCTTTGTCTCTACCCTAATATGACTGGCCACAAAAAGGGCGGTAAATAAAAAGCGCACCTTAGCATAGCGGATAACCACCGGGTTAGCGCAGGCCGTTGTTAGCTGCCTTTGTACTATCTCGCTGGCAGTAAATTTAAAAGGCTGTTCGGTGCTAAGCTCGCCGGCCATACGCCGAAAAATAATTAACGATGGCCTTAAAAGCAGTTCTTCTAGCTTTTGGTTAGCGCCATATTTACGTTTGTTACTGCTGTACAGGTCGTATAAAAGCTCGTAGCCATCGTTTGGGTTACGTGTGTAACTAACATAAATAGGGTAAAACCAATCGTTAAGGCCAAGCAGACCGGTTATAGCTAAAATGGCTTCGCTGCCTACACTGTCCGAAAACAAACGCGGCCATTTAAAAGGCTTAAAAAGCATCGTTACCGCTTCGGGCTCCAGTAAAATTTCCAGCGCATTAATGGCCTGAATGGTAATAAAAATATTTTTTTGCGGTAAAATAAAACTATAAATATCGGGGATACTGGCTTTATCGTTAAGGCTGGCCAGCGCACGTATGGCCTCGCCTTGCAGTAAAAAGTTATCGCCTACCGTTAAAGCACGCCTAAGGTAAGGAATGGCGCTTTCTACTTTACGGCTGCCAAGTAAGCGCGCCGCCATATAAGCTGTGGTATGCGTGCGCTCGTTAAGCTGTGTTATTAAGGCCGCCGCCAGTTCGCTGTCTTTAGTGGGCGGGATACTCTCTAAGGTAAAAAGAGCTTGCCGGCGGATAGACATTTTAGGCGAATATAACGTTTCGGTAAGCAGTTCGGTAGGGGCATCGGATTGGGAATGAGCAATTTGCTGTAACAATCTTATTTGGTCATCGGGCTTTAAACTATTTTCCAGCTGGTTAGCCAGCGAAATAGCTTTAATATCTTTAAAGTTTAAAATAAACCCCAGTCCATCGCTCACCGAATGCTTACTGCTATTTTGCAGGCGGGTTAAAAAAATTAAGGTAACAACATAACCAATTAAAGCAATACTAAATAATAACTGAAAAGCAGTTTGCAGATTTACATTAAAAAGTACAGGGAATAAATCGATTAAATAACCGCCCAGTGTAGAGCCTATAGCACCGGCCACACCAAAAACCATATACCAAATAATAGCGAGAGAGCCTACTTCTTCTTTGCGGATAACGGTAAAAAGGTAAGTTTGCGAGTTAGATTCCACCCCTTGCATACCAAAGGTAGAAGTAAAATGAAAGATAGCCAAAAAGGTAAAAAGCGCTCCGCCCACTAAAGCGGGGGTTATAATGGCAGGCAATAAACTAAGAGTAGCCACCGTCATAAAAAAGATATACAAAGTTTTACTGCCCACTAAATTAACGATAGTACGGCTAAAAAGGGCCATCATAAGCGAGCCTAACGTACCGATGGTGGTAAGTAAAATGGTCATACTATCGCTTTGGTTATAAATTTGCCGCGTGTAAACGGCAATGTAAGGGCGGCTTAACCCTAAAAAAAATGATAAAACAAAATAACTAACGATAAAACGTTTGAAAGACCACCGCCCCCAAGCCGTTTTAAAACTTTGTAATAAAGAGGTTTTTTCAACTTGTCGCTGGCTGCTGGGAACTTTAAATAGATAATAAGCCGACCAAAAACCGGTAGCTATCCCCAAAATAATAAAAAGGTTATAACTTAAAATACTGGCATTAAAAACATGCAGCCCTACCACCAACAAAATTAAGGCCAGCGGCGTAAAGATAAAATTAAGCATAGCCAGCACCATTAAATAGCGGCTAAGCTGCTTACCGGGCACAAGGCTATCTATCACCGGGTTAAGGCCAATCAGTGAAATACCTCTAAAAAAATTAAACCCAAAGATGGCAATTATTAAGATAAGGTAGGCCAACTCCAAATTACCCACCCCATAAAAGATGGGTAAAAACAATAACGGCGAAATAGCTACGTACCTAAGCACCTGCCCCCAAGCTAAAGCTTTAGCCGCCCCAATGCGCTCTTGCAGCATTTTACCTAAAGGCACTATCAAAAAAGCAATAAAATTAAACGACGATAAAATACCGATTAACGAAGCCGAAGCCCCTATGCGTATGGCATATAAGGTAATGATGGTACCATTTACCAGCGGGAAAGAAAAGCAGGTAATAACCTGATACAAATTAAAAAACTTACGCCCTTGCTTCATTGCGCTGGCAGATAACATAATATTCTCCGAAAATTAAAAATTAAAAATTAAGAAGTAAACATTTTTTAGTTTTTATTTCTTAATTCTTACTTCTTAATTATTAGTTAACGTTAGTTCTATTTGTTCTATAAACAACGGCGATACACCGGCCGGCTCTATCCCCCACACCAATAACTCGCCGGGGGTTAAAGTTAAGCTGCGTACGGTACGGCCGCCTTCGTGCCTTTCATTAAAATCGGCTAAAAAAGCCTCCCGCTCAAGAGTTATACCCCGACTATTAACAAAGTTAAGGGTTAAAATTAGTTGGTTGTTTACCCTAAAAACAGCATAGTTGCCTTGCCTTTGGTTAGCCCCTTCGTTAAGGGTAAAACGGGTAGCATTAAAATACCACTCGCTACCACTTGCCGAAAAATAACTGCCGTTTAGCTGTAAAGGGAAAAGCTCTATGCTGCGGCTTCGGGGTAAGGTGCTTTCCATTTGGCTGGCCGTCATACGGCGGTAAGTGCCCCGCCACGGCGAATCGCCGTTAAAACGCAGCAAAATTTCGTTGTTGCTGTGGTAAACAATGGTAATGTTACTGGTAATGTAATCTATTTGGCTATTGCGGGTGCTTAATAATAAACCGGTTTGTAAACGGGTAGAAAAATTCCAGTTAAAAACCTCCAGCATATCGTGCTCGCCAAAAACTATTTCCCGGCTTTCGGGCCTAAACTGTACCAACACCTGTCCGCTGTTGGTAGCCAAAAACGAGCCGCTGTCTAGTTCGCTGCGTATCCACGGGCCGTGCAAAAAAGCCTCTTGGGCCCTTACATCTAAAGCCCTTAAAGCTCGCGCTTCGGGGTTATTTAACAATGTACTTTCGTTACGAATAAAAACACTGTTTAACTGAAAGCTGCTGCCGCTAAAACCGTAACGATGCACCTCCAGCCCGGTGGCTACTGTTTCTTCACGGTCGATAAAAAGCTCGCCGGCTACCATAGATAGGTTAATCTCGCCCAAACTTTCTAGGGCAAAAATCTCTACCGCTACGTTATCTATATTACGGTAAACATAAGCCAGCTGCTGGCCGTTAGCGGCGATTAACTTTAAAAAAATGGCCGGTAACGCATAACCGGGTAAAGAGATAGCATCTAACCAAATAGCTCTGTAATTATTAATAGGCACCACAATACCGGTTTCGTCTTCGGTAGGGTCGCGGTCGATGTTAGGAAACCTATCCCAAACAAAAGGAAAAACGGTATGCTGGTTACCCACTTGTTTTAAATAAGCGCTTTCTTCACCATTTAACGAAGAAAAAACATGCGAAAGCTGCCAGTTAATTAAATTTACCGGCGGCTCGCTCCAGCTAACTTCATTTATGGGCGGAGGCTGCTGTAGAGTAAAACTCTCCGGCGGGGTAAAATCGTCTAATCTTACGGTACGCGGCTCACGAGTACAGGCCGTTAAGCCGATAATAATAAAGAATAAAGTGAGTTTTTTCATTCATTTCCTTTTTTGCATCATAATTAACCCGGCATTATAACTGCTGTAATGCCGGGTTAGTGTGTTACAACCAAACGTTACTATTAAAAGGTACGGCAAATTGCAAGCCGTTTGGCCCCTCTAATAGCCCCTGCGCTCTCACTAACGAGCGAATGTTAAGTACTAAAAATTCGTGGCCGTTTTGCTCAACAAACCGCTGGCGCAGCAAAGTAAAACTATCGCCGCTGCTAAAGCGATTAACACCGGCTAAAGTGGCCGGATAAACTTGGCGAACTACATAGTCGCGCCGGCTTATTCTTTCTATGTTCATGCCGGTAAGCGGCGGGAATAACTCTTCTATCGTGCTTCTGTCCATTAAACTGCGGCCAAAGTTGCTGGCCCGGCGCTCTATTAAAGTAATCGCCTCACCGGCCGTACCGTCAGCGGCGCTTTGAAAGTTTACCCTAATGAGAGCCCCTATCGGTTTGCTCATTAAATATTTTTGGTAAGCCGCCCGGCTGCTTTGCGTTTGGCCGTTAAGCGCTGCCAACCTATCGCCAACTTTTAAATTATTATAAGCTGCTAACGAGTTGCCGGCCACGTAAGTTACCTCTTGCATATTGCTCCATTCGTGCAAGGCTAAAGCCAAAAAGGGCAAAGCGGCATCGGTGCGGTTAGCCGCCAGTTTAGGCAGCAAAGAAACAATTAAATCGCTGGGTAAGGCAAAATTAACGCCCTGAAATTGCTCGATACCGGCAAAAACTACCCCCAGTACCTCGCCGTTGCTGCCCACTAAAGGCCCGCCCGAATTACCGGGGTTTACCGCTGCATCTATTTGGATAATATCGCCTATAGGCATTAAAGTGCGGTTAGCGTTACTGACAAGACCGCTGGTAAGGGTAGAGGCCAATCCGCCGGGCGAACCTAAAGCAAAAATTTGCTCGCCGGTAACCGGCCGCCTGTTGGCAAACGAAAAAACATAATGAGAGCTAACGCTGCTGCGCAGCAAAGCAATGTCGTTAATACGGCTAAAGCCAATAAGCTCGGCCGGCACGCGCTCACCTTGCGCCCCCGCCAGCTCTACCGAAAGACGCGCCGCCGGTGTATTGCGGCCGCTGCTCTCCACTAAGGGAGCAATGACATGGTAATTAGTAAGTATGTAGCCGGCCTTATCGATAAAAAAGCCCGAGCCCAAATTAACATTAGGCACCACCATACCGCCACGGCGGATAAAGCCCCTATCTACATAAACCACTACCGTACCGCTTAGCCAGTTGGCCGGGTTATTAACCACCGTTAGCCTATGGTTGTGCGCAAGGCCGCGCCTTTGAGCCTCGCTTTGTAACAAATTAAAAGTTACGGCCGCTAAATTTTGCTCGGCTAAGCCTAAAAAATAAAGCAGCATATCGTTATCTAACAAACTAATATTTACTTGATTACCCAAAGTAGCTAAGGCCACACCGGGACTGCTGGTTTCGGCCACATGGCGCGAAAATTGGGCATATAGAGTATTAAGCCGGCTGGCGGTAATAGCATTAAAGGCATTAAGGCTTTCGCCGTAAACTAAAGCCTGCTGAAAATCGCCGCTGTTAAGCTCTAAGGTTAAACGGTTATTTAAACTGGCGATAAGTTCGGCCATATCTACCGGCCGGCCGGCCCGTATGGCGGCGGCGTAAAAACCGATTGGGTCGGTATTGATATTTTGAGCCGCCAAAGTTACAGGCAAAATTAAAATTAAAGCAGTTAGTAATAACGGCCGTACTATTTTAAACAAAAGAATCTTCTCCTTTTAAGGTATTAAGCTGCCCAGCCGATGCCACGCCAAAATTTCGGCAGCCGTAACCGGCCTTAACAAATTGGCCGATAAGTTAAATTCGCGGCCCAAAGGCCCTTCAAAGTAATAGGCATCTATATAACCATCGCGGTCAAAATCCCACAACTTAATAGGGATAGTTTGCCAATCTTCAAAATAAACGGCTATTTCGCGGTCATCACCAAAATAAGCTAACCCTACCCATACGCCATCGCGGTAATATTCAAATAAGTTAAAGTTGCCGGTGCCGTTTACATCGCGCCGAGCATATTGCACTTGCCAATCTTGCACCATCAGCAAATAATCAAAACGGCCGCGCCCGCTGGAATCTTCCAAGATGGTAACTACTTCGCCGTTTAACAGCCGCATGCTTCTAAAGTGAAAACTGCCGTAATATTCATCTAGCTGGCTGCTATTGGCCAGCAGCTGCCATTGCTCCGGCAGGGCCGTTGTAGCGTTAAAAACAGGCACAGCAGCCCAATCGGCCCTTAGGCTATGGTTAGCCGGCGGCGCAAAAGTGATGCTGCCCGGCACAATGGTATAAACTAACCGCCGCGCCCCTACTTGATTAAGCTGCGGAAAGCTAACGGTAACCCGGCTAACATAAGGGTAGCTGATAAACTCCCATAAAATTTCGTTGTGGCCGCGTTTTTCGTTAATGCTGGTAATTAAACCATTTACAATATTAACGCTGTAATGAGGACGGCCGCTTTGGTTAAGATAAGAATGCCAAACGGCCTCGTTTAAGGTTAGCCGGCCAAGTTCATCGGCAAAGCCATCTAGGGTACGGTCGCGCCCTAAAATAAAAACCTCGCTGCCTTCGGTAAAACTAGGGGGCTCCGGCAGTAAATCTATCTCTATAAACAAACTGGTGGCTTCTTCATCATCGGCTAATAAAGGAACTAGGCCGCCCTCTAACAGGCTAAGGTTACGAAAGTTAATATCGGTGCGCAGCCAATTTTGGCTCAAGCTTATCAGCTCGCGCCGTAAATCTTCGTTTTGCACCCCTCTTAACGCCGCCACCATTAAAGAGCGGGTTACTTCATCGCTTACTACCTGCGGTTGGTTTAAGGCTAAAAATCTTAAGTTAGCTAAATAACGGCCGCTAAAGCCGGCTTCGTTTAATAAAGCAAAGTAAAGACTAAAGTTAGTTGGATAAAGCGAAATTAAACTATCGGCTTCCTCAAATAGCCGGCTGCTGCCCAGCCGCTGTAAACTAAGCAGGTAAAAGAGGGCATTAGAATCGTCATTTACCAACGAATTAACCTGATATAGGCTAACCGCCTCTTGGTAACGGCCGGCCCGGTAATAAAGCGGTAATAGCCAAGCGATAACTTGATTGCGGGTAAACAGATTATCGCTATTGCCGGTAATTAAAGCCTCTTCAAAGCGCTCTATCGCCTCGCCGTAAAGGCCTTGCCGTTGAGCAATAAGGCCGCTTACCACAAAGTAACCGGCATAGGCACGGGCAAAGGGGCCGGCTTGCTGGATAATAGCAGCGGCCTCGTTTACCGAGTTATTATGGTAAGCCGCCAAAGCCGTACGCACATGCAGCAAAGCCAGCTCGCTGTTAAGGCTATTTTGAGCCGGCAGCAAGGCAGCTGTAGTAAAGATAAACAAAACCATTAATTTTAGCATTTTAACTTATCCCAAAGAGTACTTTTTTAAATTTTCGGCTACTTGGCTTAATAATACTAGCTTTGCCCGGCTTTGTCTATCTTTGGTTTGTTAAAAGTTGGTTACTTTTTATTAACCGGCGGTTAATTTACCTTGACTTTAGTTAAAAAATAGGATATTATCTAACTATAAAAAACTGAGGCTAGCAAAACCAGCCTCAGAAATGTAAAGTTACGTTTTTAATGTAACCTTTGTAGTGCTATTACGAGCATAAACAGTGCAAATAGTAATGCTCGTAGTAGTGTTTTTTCACTTACCCACATTTTTTACACCTCCCTATAAGAATTTTTCCCTATAAGTTAGCGCGCCCTGTTTACCAAAGCCTTGCGGCTTCTTAAATGTTATCATAATATTGTTTTGGTTTATTGTCAAGGCACTAAAATTAACACGTCAGTTTAATTAAAAAAATAAGTAAGAAAAAATTAACCACAAAAAATTAAGTTTTTTATTTTGTGCCTTTTGTGGTCATAAAATAAAATAACCCCCTTGTTAGCGCAAGGGGGTTATTTACTGCTATGTTAATATCTTTTTTAATGGAGATATTATTAAAAGTTAATGCTATAACCTACACGTAGGGCAGCAAATTCACCGATAAAACGGCGGTACGATACGCCATCGTCCCAGTTATCAACACTGTTACCATCATCATCAAATTCACCGATAGCAAAACCACCGCCAATACGGCTGCGTAAACCAATTAATAAGTTACCTGGGCCTAAAGGAAGCTCGGTACCAACTTCTAATACACCGGTAATGTCTAAGTAGTGGAAACCGCCTAGAGAATCGCCATCATACGATGCGCTAAAACGAGTATAACTTACGTTAGGGCCAATAGCTACATAAAGTGGAAAATCGATAGGCAGGCTAATGCGGGCCAAAATATCTAAACCAACGGTAAAAGCGCCGGTGCTGAAATCGCCGCGATCGGTGCTTGCCCAATCGGTCCAATCACCGCCATCTGGTTGAGTACGAGCGTTTAAATCGCCAATACCAATGCTGTAACTTAAAGCTACACCAAGTTGTAAGGCAATAAGTTCGCTAAAACCTAAGTTTACAAAAATTTCGCCGCCCATTGGTATGGCTAATTCACGGTTTTGGAAAAGGCCAGCACTATCCACGTCGGTAGTGTCATGGTTCATGGCAATACCGGCGCCTAATTTAGCGCCAAAACCAATTTCTACAGCGTAAGCATTTACGGCTAACATAGCAACCATAGCTAATAAAGCTATTTTTTTCATTTACATTTCTCCTCTAAAAAATGTGCAATTTGTAATGAGGTAACACTAACATATGGCCAAAAATTAGTCAACTACTTATAATGCTTTTTTACGGTAAATATAGCTAACTATTTATAACAAGCTGCCGGCCGTAAAACGCCTTATAAGTAGTTGACTATTAACTAGCCGCAGCGTATCATATTAAATATGAAATATAAACTTTTGCTAAGTTGCCTGCTGCTAACTACCAACTTGTGGGCGCAGCATATTAATTTGCCGGCCAACCGTGCCGCCGTTTTACCGGCCACCGATTATGTTATTTACATACCCTGGGGCACTTTACCCACCCTTTACGTAGCTTTGCACGCCCAGCTGCACAACACCCCATCTTTTTTGTGGTACTTTAGGGTCGGCACTTTAAATAACGAGGCCCAGCCCAGCCACCTTACCTTAGTAGGCACGCCCGGCGCCACCGCCGATGTAGCCCTGATGGGCCGCGAAGTGGCCCGGATAATCCAGCAAAACCCTAACGCCAGCTTTACTTTATACACCGATGATATGCAAGCCGGGCGTATCTTCATCGAGCTGCTTATAGCTAATGGGGTAAAAGACGGCAACTACTTTGTGCGCATCCTCTCCGATGGCACGGGCACTTACAACTTTTACCGCAACCTTTTTAACCGCACCGGCGCCGGCTTCGAGGTTTTTAATAACGCTATGCTTTTTTATTTTAATTTATTTTACCGGGCCGGCGTTACCGGCAGCGCCGCCCACCTGCCGCGCACCAACAATAATTGGGCCGACCTTGCTAACCAAATGTTTGCCCTTGCTACCTACCCTTTTGCCGAATTATGGCTAAGCCACCCCGATTTACTGCTCTCGGCCGATTACCGTATGGGCCTTGCCCGTATGCTTATTAATGCCCGCGAGGTTACGCCGCAATTTTTATTTAGCTTGCTTAACAGGGCTCAAACCGAATCTTTTTTACAGCTGGTAAACTTTGACCGCACCTACTTTGACAACTTGCTTGGCCAAAACAGCGCCAACCGCCCGCCTTTAGTGGTAACTATGAGCGACCCTATCCCGGCTAACTTTAATACCATTTTAGCCCAAATATTACGCGACTACGCAGATTACGCTATCTTTTTAAAACCGCACCCCAATGCCGCCCCTACAGCCGCGCAAATAGCCCACTACCGTTCGTTAGGGGTGGTAGAGATACTGCCGGCCCGTATGCCGATGGAGGTATTTATTTGGGCTTACCCGCATATTAAGTTAGGCGGCTTCCAAAGCAGCTTATATATGTCGGCCGGGCTGGGACAAGTGTTATTTTTTATTGCTAATGGCCCAAACGATTTACCCGAGCCGTTAATTAGCCTTTACCAACGGCAGGGCTTTCCCGGCGTACGCTTTATAAATAGGTGATAGAAAATTAACAATTAATAACTGGAAGATAAAAGTTTTTAATTTTTTGTTACTAATGTTTCCGTTAAATACTCTCTTAAATCATCGGGCATCTCGCTTACCATCTGCCGTATGTCGCCGGCTAAATCTAC
>Ga0131853_10001153_pt1 | contig 48134 bp, 56 predicted proteins | sample TergutLab28metaG_FD_92764 | JGI IMG/M metagenome (GOLD analysis project Ga0131853, IMG submission 92764) | Labiotermes labralis P1 segment gut microbial communities from Petit-Saut dam, French Guiana - Lab288 P1 (version 2) (version 2) | ecosystem: Host-associated > Arthropoda: Insects >... | reverse complement strand
GTTCAAAGGTAAAGGTAATTTCAAAAAGAAAGGCAACTCATGGCGCTCACCACGACAGAGTTCGCTTATTGGAGAGATGATGGGATATAGATCGTGCCAATTTGGATATTTGAAGAACTAAATGAAACAGAGCAAAAAGACGCCTACACTTCACGAAAAAGTGTAGGCGTTCATGTTGCAACGAATATGAAAATTTGACTACTAAGAATTGACGCATTTTTTTACCACAATTAAGCAGAAAAATTCGTCTGGAAAAGAGACGAAGCAAGGATGGAGATAAACTGAGAGGCAGTCGGTTGGCCTGGTAACTGATATCGCGAAAGCGCTCTCAACAGTTTGGGGTTGTTCGACCATACCATTGTAGCCACAATATAGATGTTGTGTTCGACACGTTCTGGTGTAGTGCGATAATGTTTGGCGACCGCAGGATAGAGCCATTTGGCAACCAACAACAAACGAGCCCTGTTTTCAGTGGAAAGCAGGACGGCATAGGAAACGTGAAAAAAGCTTTCGTGAGTGGCTGTGAGGTCAAGACGATAAAGCAGATCATAAATATCCGTAATCATAGCTCAGTCCTCCCAGAGCTGTACCATTTGCAGAAGGAGATTCATAAAAGTTTTCCGTTTCTCGGAATCGAGTGATTGCACAGTTTCATTCATTTGGAGCAAAAGACCTATTATCTGAAGCTGGGAGGTATCAAAGGATGGAGCTATTAAAGCGGCGGGATTGATATCCAATTTTTCGGCAATATGTACGATGGTGCCCATTCTGGGATTTCCCTTTCCTTTCAGGAGCTCTTGCAGATGTGATCGAGAAATCTCCAGTTCTTCGGAAAACTCAGTTAGACTTTGACATCGAGAAACTTTTATGGCATTTAGAACGGCTGATATATTTTGTCGTAATTCCACTAAAAGACCACCTCTTGTTTTTAACAATACAGGTGATTACGCGTGCAAGCCAGACCGTTATATCGGCGCACTGCGCCGATATAACGGTACGCTGGAGAACAGGGTAAATATATGATACAGCAAAAGGTCATACCCGTATAGTGTAGTGGCGACTGAGTTCAAACTTTCTCGCCACTACGATCTGTTTCGGTGTATTTCTTGGATATCGATAATTGTTACTTTTTCAGAGCGAAGTACGTGGAGAGATAATGGAGCATACTCAATGTAACGAAAGGGGGATGGAAAATTAAATATAGATTAAGCTCAAATTAATTTTATCTGACCAACAAAGCCGTCACATTGTGGCGGCTTAATTTTTGCTGTAATTTACTTAGCTTAGTGCTTTAGATCAGTGCCATACCAAGATAAACTTTATCTCGATCATCTTGAGCGATGCCTAAGTATCGTCGTGTGATCTCAAACGACGAATGATTATAGATGTCCATGAGCATCACCGGCAACACGCCGGATCTCCAAGCGTGGTAGCCGAAGGTTTTGCGTAGTGAGTGACAAGCGATGCAACCTGTGGCTTTGATCGCTTCAGCGGCGGTCTTGATAATGCGCCATGCCTGAATTCGGCTGATGGGGGCTGCATCTTTTCTATTGTTTGCAAAAATGAAATCGCCTCGCCGAGCTGGAAGGTACAGGCTGAGCGCATGGATTGCCTTGTTGTTTAAGGCAATCTTTTTTTGTTTGCCGGTCTTACGTTCTGTGACCATGATATGGGTGTGGAAGGTGTGTGAAGTGAAATCATACACGTCCTCCCATCTCAGACGGAGGAGATCACTGATGCGCAGTGCAGTACAGACACCTACAACAATGAGCGCGTAGTTGCGAAAATTATAGCGTTGGAGCCAGTATCCTGCCAGTGCTTTTAGTTGCTTTTTGTCTCGAATCGGATCAGTAGACATAAAAAATCCTCCTTTTTCGTGTTGAAGATAGCATACCATAAAAATAAAAAATACACCCAAAAGGGTGATTTTTTTACGGTAAAAACTGTCCAAAAAAAGGAGAATGTAACAATTTATTTCAAGCGTTAAAATCGAATTCTTTCTTATTATAGCCTAATTTATCATTTTTTGTCAAGTATTTTATGAATTTTCTTTTTAATACCCTAATCGCTCCATTATGCACCCTTGTCTCATCAAGAAGTCTCTCCACACTGCGCGAAATCCTTCCGTATGGAAGAAACTGCTCTATCCATTGAAACTACTGGATTTTATTCCGCCAGAAATGAAATAAAAGAAATATTGTGTTACATCCAATGGAAAGACAAGCATTTTCAGTCAAAAGTCCAGTGAGTCCACGCAAGTATTCCTTTCGCATTTCAGGTAGCCATGTGGCTGAGGTGATCATACATGACCCCGCAAATCAATCGAGATAACATTTCTCGCCGCAGAGTAAGACCCGTTGCTGTAAGAGCAAAAGAGGCTAAACCTGCGGCATCTGTTACGCCTGCAGGACAGCAGGAGGTTGTAGTAAAAGTTGTACTTGAACACGCACCCGTGCCTGTGCCACCCGCACCACCTACACCAGTAGCTGCAGTAGCAGACACCTCCCCGGCTCCTGTATATGCTCCCCAACCTTACCATGATGTAGTAGTCCTCCCGCCACCTGCGCCTGCAGTTGCACAGCCGCCGGGATTCCATATCGAGAGGCAAGGCGGTGGTTACAACGCAAGAGAAGTGGATGCCTATATAGATAGGATGCGTACAGAGAATGATCGGCTCTCACTTGTAAATGGGCAGTTATTCTCCCTCTGGCTGACGGAGATCAAAGAAATAGCCCGTACGGGTGGACGGATACCAGAGCGACCCGGCAGCAGTGACACAATCTCCTGGGAGACCATAGATCAACTCTTATCATACTCGTACGGAAACGCAGAGTTGCGATCAATTGCGACTGTTGCCACCGCTCCTACAGCTCCGGCTCTTGCGCCGGAGCCGGTAGTTGCAGACCGGCCTGAGCCAGTGAAAAAGAAATCCCGTGCACGAAGCATCATTAGCGGAGTTCTCTTTTATGGCGTTCTAGCGGCCTTGGTGCTTGTTGTTTATCTCTTTGGGATGAGTAACCCTACAGCGCCGCCCCGAGATATTGGAGGCTTTTCAGCTATGACGGTTCTCACTCGTAGTATGCAGGACGTGCTTCCGCAGAACTCCTTTATCGTCACCCGGAGAGTTGATCCGAACACGATACGGGTTGGGGATGACATTACATTTCTAATGCCGAATAACACAACCATCACGCACCGAGTGATTGATATTATACCAAACTTCCAGAACACCGGCGCACCCGGATTCCAGACCCAAGGCACGATGAATCCGCGGCCTGATGCGGATGTTGTACTTGCGGCAAATTTGGTTGGACAAGTGATTTTTTCAAACTTAGCGATAGGGAATGCGGTCATATTTATCCGCACCAACCTACTTTTAGTCGGGATCATGCTGGTGCTTGCCATTGCGATTATCGTTGTGTTGAAAAAACTTGTGTTCACATCCAAGCCCGAAGCGAAGTCGGTTGTGGGACACGAACCGCCACGACAGATGCACTAATGCATATTGGACGAAGAACTACTTTTGCGAACCACAGCTTTCTAAGCTGGTTCAAATATAAAAAATAAAGCACCAGAAAGGAGTTATGTCATGAGCCCGAATAAACAAAAAAGGAAAGGGGGGATTTATGGATATGTTTGATTTTGTCCGTAACCGGAAGGTAGGAGCAGGTATCGCAATTGTACTTATAATGGCAATCTTGCTCACAGGTACGTTTGCTTGGCGGTCGATTGACCAGCGAGCTTTGAACCAAGCTACTGGCGGTCCGAGAAATATCGCCGGGGGACGCTTGCATGATGACTATCAGGTGTTAGGTCCTAACTTTGGTCGGCAGAGTTGGAGTGCTGGCACTACGGCGAACAAAGATGTGTACATCGAGAACTTTGAACGCATTGCCGACCATGGACAGGATATCTTCCTTCGTATTCGGCTCTATGAATACATGGAGATCGGTGCCGGAGCTTGGTATGTGCCAGGTGAGGCAGGTTTTGTTGGAAGAAATGCAACGTCTCTTGTTGAGGGTGCAATTCGCGAAGACCTCGAAACTTGGACACCTCGCACAAACTTAGTGCCTTGTCTCACTAGTGGGACACCCAACACTAACGATGACCCGTTCCGCCGATATTGGAATTGGGGCTTTGGTGGCGAAGGTGACTGTCCCGGTGGGAAAGTGTTCATGCCGACCTTTAACCGAGATCCAATCAGCCGGATGACCGATGTAAAAGGTGATTCCGTTGACCCGCAGGCCGCAGGCTTTGGGGCAGCCGGTGAACCACTGATGCCGACTGGAATTGGCGGCTCTCATCCGTTTCCAGCTGGAGCCGGCAATCATAACTTCTGGAATGTCGGTCAGACACACACATCTGTCGTGAAGTATTGGGACGGCACAGATCATGCCATCACAACGTATACCGCGACACACACCGCACAGCGAACCTTAAATGCGCGGGTTGTGACGATGGCAAACTGGCTGGATCCGAATGGCTTAAACCGTGCGACCAGCTGGACAACCGCGAACAATAGCATCACCGGGTACTACTGGATTATTGATGTTGACGGTTGGGCCTATTGGTCAGCGCCGCTCCCACCGGAGCAGGCGACAGGTATGTTGCTCTCCAGCATCACACTCCACACGGAGCCGGAAGCGGCACCGGGCGCGGCGGCAGAGACTGCGAGATGGTATTACGGTATCTTCGTCAGAGCCGAAATGGCGATTGCGAGTGAATGGTACAGAGCTGATACGGATCAGGGTTGGTTCCATGAAGTGAGCCGTCAGCCATCGCAGGATGCAATAGAACTTATGCGCCTGATCACAGACCGTACAGCAGAAGGCACCGGAAGAGTTGCACTGCCTGAGCCGTACGTGTACGATGACGAACCGGCGACCGAGCCGGAGGAAGCACTAGAACCAGAAGAACCACAGACTGAGCCTGCGGGAGAAGTCCCGGAGGAATCAGAAGAAGAACCAACAGAACCGGTGGAGGAAACGCCGGAAGATCAGATAGAAACAGAGCAGGATGAAGAGTCCAGCCTGTAAATTCAGTAAGAGCAGTCATGGCACTGTTACTTATAAAAAACAAAAACATTTTAGAAGGAGTTACAAAAGATGAGTACAAAGCAAAAAGTTGGTAGATCGTTTATAGCGCTTCTACTAGTCGCAGCACTGCTGTTGACAGGCACATTCGCATGGAGTTCGCTCCAACAACAAGGTCTCAACCAAGCAGTCGGTTTCAACTTACCCGGCGGACGTTTACACGACAACCTAGAAGTAATGGGCGGCAACTTCGGCCAATGGATTTGGGAAGCTGGTCACGAGGACAATGGTAGCGCGAACTTAGGTATTTACGTTGAAAACTACCGTAATATCGTTCGCTTTACCGGCGCGACTCTGACAGAACTCGAAGCCAACCTTGCAAGAGAAGGCGCACCAACAGATCCGGCTCTCTGGCTCGGACAACACACACCAGCTGGCGGTACTGCAACTGCATACGTACAAGCACCAGCTCAAGAGATTTTTGTTCGTCTCCAAGTGTTTGAGTACATGGAGTTCGGTATCCGCGCACCGCAACATCATGACCCACATCATTACACCGAAGAACAAGCCAACATGGAAGACACTGATCCTGAACTAGACGGCCTTGGTCATGCACCGGGTGTAACTGACTCAAACGCAGATCGTGAAGTACGTCCTCTCATCCCGGGCGTTGAGCGTTACGACACACAACAATGGACACTCCGTGAGTGGAACAACTATTCCGAAGAAACTGAAGCATTCCGCGCATACTTCGAGTGGGAACTCGGCGGACAAAAATACTTCATGCCTACATTCAACCGCGACCCATTTAGCCAAGAGTCAGACGTAAGAGGCGATGCAGTTGCACATACAGCAAACACAGCACCACTTCGCGGAGGCGAGTTCATCAACGAAACAATCCGCCGCGTAGACAACGTCACAGTACGTGACAACGTGGTCATGGGTCAAGACGTTTTCCCAGAAGCCGCCGGCCGTCATGACTTCTTTGCAACACAAGCAGAGTGGGAAGCATTTGCAAAGTTTGCTGATCCAAGCGGTGCACCTGATATTACAACTGTTCGTATCACACATGAAGCACAAGAAACACTATATGCCGACATTATGTACATGGAAGATTGGTACGAAGCACGCGCAGAAGCGATTGCAGAAGATGAAGACTTTGACTTCCAAGGTTGGGTTTTGGACGTTGATGGTTGGGCGTACTGGTCACAACCGCTACGCGCTGGCGAAGCAACAGGTCTTTTGATCAACGAGCTTGTATTCCTGAGAGATGTAGAAGATTCATGGTACTATGCAATCCACGTTGAATCAGAAATGGCAACACGTGCTTCAATTTGGGAAGATTTTGAAGAAATGACAGACGAAGCACGTACTCTGCTCGTTGACATCACTGGCGGTCAAGGCTATGACCTCAATATGTCTGAAGGCATTGTACACAACATCGCCCTAACAGAAGGCACAACACGCAGACTGACAAGCGACTTCGGCGCAGACGAGTTCACAATCGTAAGCGGCGGCGCGTTCATCACGCTGACACCGAACGCTTCTTGGACATTGGCAGGTGTTACACCGGGTCAAGCACAAGTTATCTTCACCAACAGCGATACAAGCGAGTATGCAACGCTGAACATTTTGGTGAATGCGGCAGAGATTCAGCGGTTGCCGGTTCAAGGAGGTAATGGTCCAGACGGTGAGTTTCATGTACCATGCGTCCCCTTAGCTGAGGCAATCACCGGTCATGGTGCGCGTGCCAATGGTACTTTTGTAAGTAGCAACGTCTTTCCATTTATACAAGTAAATTCAGCCTTTAGCCCTGGCTCTGTTCCGCTTGATCTGATTTTTGATCTTAGTGACTTCGATGACATTGACACTTGGGCAGAGCTTGCTGACGCACTAGACATCCGGGGTGTTAATCCTATCCATTCACAGTTTCTATCTATCGGGGAAAATCGACACAATGAATTATCTGTGTTGTACGGTTTCTTTATGACAGAAGCTGACATTGAAGCACAATGGAACATAAATGGTATAACACCATTCTCACAAGGTTGGTATATGCCTATTGATGTCATTCTTTATATCGGTAATGTAGAAGCCACCATTACCATCCATGCAACAGCTGTAGGAGCTTTCATCGGTTTCAACTCCTAGAGATATTTACATTTTATAAGAAAGGATATTTCACAAATGAATTTAGTGAAACAAAATAGCTGGGGAAGTAAGCTGTTGATCTTAGGCTTGGCGCTCTTGCTTGTATTGGGTCTGTTTATAGGGTACACCTTTGCAACCCAAAACGCAGAGGGTGATCCAGTTAACCTCATAGATACCAGTCCATCCGGCTTTACGGAACTTGAAGTCGGTGCTACTGTTACTAATATGGTAGCCAATATAAATGAGATTGATAGCAGTGATATATCTATCGCTACCGTTGAGCATACAACTGGAGCATTTGGTATGACAGCCGTACTTACTCGTGCGGGCGATGGTGCAAATCTCGGGCCGGTGAGCGCATTGGTGGGTAGCGGAGAAGGAAATGTACAAGTGTTCACCTACCACGTTGTAGATTCCCGCAACATCGTCACCTACACCTTGCCAATCAACGCACAACTGACCCTCGGGCGCAATCTGCAAAACCAGGCCCTTGCAGGTGTAGCGGCCGCTAACGACAATGGAGCCGATGCCCGTAATCAAATCTACTGGACATCCATGAACGAAGCTGTCGTGACCGTGAACAACGGTACGGCAGGAGATGTCCCAACAATCAACACACTAGACGTGAATGACTCTGCACTCCTTGTCGGTACATTCACTGATATGTGGGGCGTAGATCACGCCGTCAGCGTACTAATCAACGTCGGCACACGCGGTGCAAACGTGACCGATCTAGGAACACCTGCCGGCAATGCGATCCTCGTTTGCGATGAAGACGATATCTTCATGGCAACACACCCAGACGGCAGACCTATCTTGCCTGTAACATTCTGGCAGGTTTCTCCGCCAGAACCGGCGGAACAAGTATGGCCTTGCCCAACGAACCCAGGCGAGTGGGTAACAGATAACCCTGCAGGGTGTCTGGACTGCGGCAGTCATCTTGCCGAAATCGCGAGATTGGTCAGTGAACTTGCCGAAGCTGAGGAAAGAATTGTAATCCTTGAAGGACAAGTCACAACTCTTCAAACGGAGATCACACGCCTTGAAACTGAAGTCACGCGTCTCGAAGGCGAAATCGACCAACTCGAAGGAGATGTAACGTACCTCGAAGGTAGAGTCGAATATCTCGAAACGGAGATCACACGCCTCAAAACTGAAGTGGAGCACCTCGAAGGGCAAGTCACCTATCGGGACAACACCATCTACATTCTAGAACAAGAGATTGCATACCTGAGCGACACCATCTATGTTCTGGTCAATGCAGAATGTGACAACCCGCTCTGCGAAGTTGGCAACATCAGAGTGTACACTTTGCCCGGACGCGGTAGTCGCTACCTCATCGGTACAGGTCAGAACGACGCGACCCTTGGAGACATCTACGTGTTGCTTGACAACAACGGCAACGTCGTGCTCCCGCTGGAATACTTTGCAATCCCTGGCGGCACCCGCGTCTATCCTGACGGCGACGGCTGGACGACTACAGAGCCACCGCAGATGTTTATCGCAAGCTTTAACACGGTCGGCGGCAATACAATTGCTCCACAGGCTGTGAATGCTGGTGCTCAGGTAATCCCACCACAAGACCCGGAACGTCAAGGCTATAGATTTGTGAGATGGGAGCCGGCGATCACTACGACGATCACTAGGGCAACTACCTTTGTTGCAGTGTGGGAGCAGGGATCCGGTAGCCCTGTGACTGGTATAAACCCCGGCGGGACATTTGTATACAACGGCGTTACTTGGCGCGTGTTGGATAACGACAACCTGCATCCGGGTTATGCCTTGATTATAACGGAACACGTACATCACGTTGGTACGATCTTCCATTCAAATACGAGCACTGTTGCGAACAACATGAGCCAGTATTTCCCATGGGCGAACATGATGGCGCAAACAAACGCGGCACATATCTCACCGATCCGGGGTGCCATGGATACGTTCTGGACACATAATGTAGCCGGTACCACTCTGGCAGATGCGGCAGTGCAAGCAGTTGGACTAAACAGAGATGTTCGCACGACGCATGGCAACTGGAACGCGGGAGAAAATTCAGCAAACGGTTCGACAAGCCCGGGTGTTGGCACAAGCGTGACTTCACGGAATTCGCTGTTTATTCTGTCCGTTTCTGAAGTGAACCGTTACTTCTCCGCCACGACTGGTGCCAATGGTCGTCAGGCTCAAACCCCGGCACAATTTGCGGCAAACCCGAATTCACCCGCTACCGCCGACAATACGCCTTGGTGGCTTCGGTCTCCTGGTTCTAGTGCGGCGCATCCTTGCTCGGATGTGTCCACGAGTGGCAACGTCGGCAATGCTACTGCGTCGCTTGCGTCTCGTGGTCTCCGTCCCGCTTTGTGGATAGCTCTGTAATTCGGAATTTCTAAATCCGAAATAAAAGAAAACTTAGACTAGACGCAACAGCCCCCAAATAGGGCGCCCCGGGCAGGGCGAAGCCCAACCCGGGCATCCAGTGAGAACAAAAAAATGGGGGTTCTAGGGGGCAAAGCCCCCTAGCGGTAAAATTTTGAAAAAATACCGGGCTTTTGGGAAGTGTACCCAGAATCCTAGCGGCGGCAAATTCCCGCCGTCCGCTGTGTGTTGTTGAGAGGTTATAGATATGGAAAGACCGAAAGGCGAAGTAAGAAGTGAATTGCATGTGGTGATGAAAGCAAAGGACTTGTGCCGATACGTCATGACGGTGACACAGAAGACACCGAAGCAGTATCGTTTCACTTTCACCTTGCGGATGCAGAACCTTTGCATGGACATCATCGAAGCAATCTACTTGGCGAACGAGACCTTTGTTGGCGGGTCACAGATCAAAGAGCGCTATCAGCAGAGGCTGGATTACCAGCATAAGGCTCTGACAAAGGTAAAGCTCCTTGCATACTTCGCCCAGCTTGGTCTGGAGCAGAAAGCGATACTGCCAAGGCAGTATGAGCAGATTGCGAAGCAGAGTGCCGAGTGTCAGTATTTGCTAGGCGGCTGGATCAAGAGCGACAAGAATCGGTTTAAGTATTCATGAGGTGTGCAGAGGCGAAGGATGTTCGCCGGAGGCAGGTGCAAAAAATCCCCCGATCAATGTGATCGGGGGGGGAGGCCTTAGAATAGATCGCTATGAGATCCGGTGCGGGTTAAGATTAGAATAAGATTGTTGTTGTCTATTTGGTAGACAAGTAGCCAATCTGGAGCGAGATGGCATTCCCGGCAACCTTTGTAATTTCCGATCAAGGCGTGGTCTCTGTATTTTTCAGGAAGTGCCTTGCCGGTTGCCAGTTGTTTCACCACTTCTTTGAGGTGATTGATGTCATACCCTCGTTTTTCCGCCCGCTTCAAATCTTTTTGAAATCTGTTCAATGGTTTGACAGCATACATCAGGCAAGCAACTCCTCAAACATTTTATCCACATCTGTGTAGAATTTATGATCTTCCGGATTCCGCATGATCTCCTCTGCTTCTTCCATCGCGGCGATTGTATCTGCATTTGGAACGCGGACAGAAATTTCAAAGGGAATCCGTCGTTCACGCAGGGCTTGTTTGGTAAAAATGGTGTAAGCGGTAGTGAAATTGAGTCCCATTTCATCAAATAATTCTTCTGCTTGCTGTTTTAGCTCTTCATCCATGCGAATATTGATGTTTGTCTTGGCCATGATTACACCTCCTTGTCTCTATTAGTATCTATATTTTATCACATTGTATGCACAAGGTCAATAAAAGTGCGAAGAACAAAACAACACAGAGCGGACGGCGGGAGGGATTTATCCCCGCCGCCGGGGAACAAACTACAAATGACAGCGACTTGGTGGCTTCGGTCTCCTGGTAATAATGCGACGAATCCTTGCTCGAATGTGAACACGAATGGCAACGTCAACAATGATAATGCGACGAATACGAATCGTGGTCTCCGTCCCGATTTACCCCAACGCTTGCCCAAGGGCGCGAGTGTACAAAAGTGAGAAACCGTCTTCTGTGTTGGAGCGGTCAGTGCAAGGGGTAAAGGAGTTTGTTTCCCTTTTGGGATGAGCTATCCCGCACTAATTTATGTTTTAGAAATCAATACAATTTGGCGGTGCGGTTTTGGCACGGCCCGGAAAAATACATGCTGGCGGTGATTCTGGACACAGATGCGCACACCTTAGAGTGATGCACAGAAGTCTGTTTTCGGCATCTACGGGGGAATGTGTGACCACGGCACGGTCATCCTGCGCATTCCCTCCCGTCAGTGAGAAATGAGGAATAGGACTTGAAAAAGAATGGCGTATTGGAGCAGTACCGCAACAGAAAGGCGGAACACCCGGCGCATATCCTAATGTTCCGAATGGGCGGATTCTACGTAATGTTTCAGCAAGATGCGTATGTGGCATCGAAAGTATTGGGCTTAAAAGTGATCTCCCGAAATTTAGGTGAGGGGAAAGTCCCTGCCTGTGGCGTCCCGGAGACTGCTGTAATGAAGCACGCAAATTCCTTGGCAAAGGCAGGCTACCCAGTGGCAATCTGTGACCAAACAGAGGAAGAGACAGACGGCATTAAAAATCGTGTGATAACGAAGGTAGTACCTCCGCCGACAGACACACCATTGGCAGAACCGGTGACGGAAGCGACATACTCTATTTTTTACACTGAATTTAAAAGAACTCTGGATGAACCGAAAGCAGAACAAGCAATAGCGCCTAAAGAAACAATATCAGCTCCAAGTACACATCAAAAGCCGGACGCAGTTCATCAAATTCTATCCAGATTAACCGCACTCAATTTAAATGAGACCACCCCAATGGAAGCGTGGGCGATTCTCTACCACTGGAAGGAGGTGTTTGACCCGCCATGACAGACTACGAAAAGATTTGTGACTTTCAAAATTTGTATAATGCCCATCTCAACGCTAGAAAAGGCAAACGAAAAAAGGGCGAGGTCATTCGCTTCGAGATGAACCTAGGGGCGAACCTCATCCGCCTGCAAGAATCGCTTTTGAATAGAAGTTACCAGATGCAGGGCTATTACCAGTTCCAAGTCCATGAACCCAAAACACGAGACATCTACGCCGCTTATTACCCAGACCGTGTATTACTACACTGTGTCTGTGACGAGGTGTTGATACCCAAATTACAAAAGCGGGTGATCTACGACAACGTAGCTTGCCAGCCCGGTAAGGGTACGCACTTTGGTATTGCGCGATTAAATAAATTCATGCGAGAGCACTACAAAGAACACGGCACAGAAGGATATTTCCTCAAGTGTGACATCAGCAAGTATTTTGCCAGTTTGGATCATGAAGTGATAAAAGGGCAGATGCACCGTGTGGTGAAAGATCGAGATGTGCGCCGGGTATTAGATGACTGCATAGACGGTTTCTCCACCCCCGGCAGACCCGGTAAGGGTGTACCCCTTGGCAACCAGACCAGCCAGTGGTTCGGCGTGTTTTATCTGGATCCGGTGGATCGTTTCATCAAAGAAGTGTTGCGTGTAAAGCACTATATCCGCTATATGGACGATTTGCTCCTGCTCCACCATGACAAGACCTTCCTGCAAGACGCGCTGGTACAGATTCAGCAGATGATTGAAGATAAGTGCAAGCTGGAGTTAAACCATAGAACCCAGATTACTCCGATCCGGAGCGGTGTAGAGTTCTTGGGCTGGCGTTTTTACTTGACAGAGACAGGTAAGGTAATCCGAAAGCTAAAGCCTCAATCCAAACAGCGGTATAAGCGTAAGATCAAGGAACTGCAAAGACAATATGCGGCTGGTGAGATTGATTTGGATAAGGTCAAAAATGTTCTTGGTAGCTTAGACGGACATCTGCGGTACGGACACACGTACAAATTGAAAGCCAAGACGATGGAAGACTTTGTGTTGATTAGAAAATCCAAGACCAAAAAGAAAGAAGAGCCCTAACTGCGAGGCGTGAAATCCTGTTTCATGCTCCGAACTGCGGTTTGGGACATGAAAGAGCATTTCCCTCTATTATCCCAGAGGACGTTGCTCACCTCCTGGATAGCGCTACTCATACGGCGCGGTCTCCACCCGGGGGGCATACACACAGTCCCCATAACAGGGGAGAGGGTGCAGAGGATACTTACCTATCTTTTGCGTCCTCTCCGGGGGGCAACAGATTATCATCTCCAAAGGAGTGCTGTTATGAATCGAAAATCTACCGCCCGGCACTATATCCATCGCCTTATATGTGTGCTCATGGCCTTGCTGTTTATTGCGCTTACAGCGATCACAACTACGATGGCGTGGCAGAGCGTGTCTCAACAGGCCGTCAAAGGCGCGATGGGTGGCCCGAGCGAGGGTGGACTGGTTATCGTGAAAACTGTCCAAAACGCCAACGGTGATCAACTTACCGCCGTCCAACGAGCGCAGATGTTTACCTTTACTGTTACCTTTACCTACGAGGGCAGAGTGTTAGACGGAGACTTCTCCTTCCGCGTTAGAGACGGTGCCGCAGGTGCGTTGGGCGAAGAGCAGACGATCCAAAGCGGCGGTACACTCCAACTGCGACACTATCAGCAGGCAGTGTTTGAGGGTCTGCCTGCGGGGATTACATATCATGTGCGAGAGGCAGTCCCTCCGGGCTTCGATCTCCAAGGAGACAATCACCGCGGTGAGATTGAGGACGGTGAGGTACAAACGGCCGTGTTCCGAAATATCTGGAACCAGTACAACGGCAGGCTGATCATCACCAAGACCGTCGAAAACCACAATGGCAGCGCTCTGACTCCGGATCAGCTCAACCAAGCGTTTACCTTTACCGTCACGCTAGACCCTTGGGAAGACGGTACGATCTACGTGTTGATCGGTACGGTGGGTGCAATGTACCTCCAGTCCTTCCAAGTGGTAGACGGTGAGTTTGACTTCACCTTGACGCACGGACAGCAGGCGATCATTCAAAACCTCCCGCCGGGCATCAGCTACACCATAACCGAAGCCCCAGAGGACGGTTATACAGCCGAGCAATATTTCTTTGAGGGCGATACCATCCGCGGTACACTCACCCGGCGCTTTGTGAACGTCTACGATGTACCGACCGAGGGCGAGGGCGGCTTGGAAATCACGAAACGTGTCGTCAACCCCAACGGCAGTCCCCCAACAGCGGCACAGGCGGCAGTGGTATTCCGGTTCACCGTTACCTTCGACAACCTCCCCGATGCACCTGTCACGATTCAGGTGAACGGCGAGGACGAGGATCTATCAGCGGAGAACTACGAGTTCACATTTACCTTGCGGCATGGGGAATCCTGGCTGTTCGAGGATATCCCGGTCGGTGTGACCTATGTGGTCACGGAGGCTCCGACATCTGGCTTTATTGCCGGACTTATCAGAGGGCGTGGACCGATCATCGCAGACCGCACCATTGTGGTGGAGTTCGACAACGAAGCGATCCCGACCACGTCGCTCACCGTGCGGAAAGACGTCACGGGCAACATCCCGATTGGCGGCGCGGCGACGCTGTTCCACTTCGAGCTGTGGCTCCTCGATGGGAGCGAAGAACCGTTCTACACCTTCTCCATCCGTGCCGGGGTAGCGAACCAGCGTGTCATTCCCGGCCTGCCCATAGGTGTGCAGTTCGAGGTCCGCGAGGTAAATCTGCCCACAGGCTGGGCGCAAGTTACATCTGGTGTAACAGGCGACACAGGTACACTGGCAGTGACGATGCCACCGGCGGTATTTACCAACCGCTACACACGGCCGATTATGGATGAGATTCTGATTGAGAAATTCTGGGAATACGAGGGCAATGTTACCCTCCCGACTTCTATCCGAGTTGAGATTTGGAACGTCAACACGAACACGCTTGTGCGTACCGTGCAAATCGAACCCAATGCGGCAGGCAGATGGTACACCATCATCCGCGATCTCCCACGCTACGACGCGACTGGGACTCGGATCGTGTACCGCATCGAAGAAATCCCTGTCTCCGGCTGGCGTCCGGTGGTAGATGGCTTTGAGATTACCAATCACTACGACCCGACGGTAACACCGAGCCCAAGCCCAAGTCCATCACCGAGTCCAAGTCCATCACCGAGTCCAAGTCCATCACCGAGTCCAAGTCCATCACCGAGCCCAAGTCCATCACCGAGCCCAAGTCCATCACCGAGCCCAAGTCCGTCACCAAGCCCAAGCCCATCACCAAGTCCAGGGCCGGATGATCCAGGAAAAGACGGTGATGATGGCAAGCCCGTTGACCCAGATCGCCCGATTCCAGAGACCGGTGATGCGGCAACTATCGCTCTTTGGGTTACATTGACAGGCATCAGTTTGACCGGTCTAACGGGTAGCATCGTGTACGGTCTCAAAACAAAGAACCGCTATAAACCCAAGTATTTCATAGATTAATCTGCAAATATAAAGTAGAAGGAGGTCAACAATGAGCCGAACAACATCGAAACGAATACAATTTTATCTTGCGTCCAGCTTTGTTATTGTGATTATGTTCGGCTTGTTGATGCTCCTGACCATCTTCACCACATATACGGAAGGGGCACAGATGCATGACACACTTGCCCAACATATCATGCTTGCACCGGAAGTTGAAACAGAGGCGCTATATGTCCCGGATGAAGAACTGGAAGAACCGATAGAGGAATATGTCCCAGAGGAAACATTTCCATTGCCATACGGTGTTGTCTTGCCAGAGGTAGATTGGGATGCCTTGCGGGAGATCAACCCCAATGCAATTGCTTGGATTATCTTAGAGGGTACGCCCATCAACTATCCTATTGTGCAGGGTGAGAACAACTATCACTACTTGAATCATCTGTTTGACGGTAGACGAAATCGTGGTGGGACGATCTTCGCGGACACTTACAATCGGTCGGGTTTCAGAGATCACAACACAATCCTCTATGGTCACAATATGCGTGACGGTAGTATGTTTGCCGCCATACGCAATTTCAGAGAACAAGGGTTTTTTGATGCACATCCGATGGCTTTCCTCCTCACGCCAGAGCGTAATTACGTGATCCGCTTCTTTGCCGGACATACGACAGAAGTGGGGTCTCCAAACTGGCAGATTCGGTTTACTGGTGAGGCGGAGTTTGCGGCGTGGATTGAGGAAAATCGTCTGCTGTCTGACTTTGTGAGTGATGTAGAGGTAAGTGCCTCGAATCGGGTCGTGACCTTAGCCACATGCACTACTTCTTGGGAATTTGACGATGTTCGTTATGTAGTGGTTGGTAGATTGATGCCCATTGGATGATAGAAAGGAGTGAAGCATTATGAGAATGCGTAGATCACTGGGACGTGCGATACAAATTTTACAATATCTTCACGAGCGTGAAGGAGAAGTACATACGAACTGGAGTATTGCTAGAGCGCTTGACATTACCTGTCCTGTGTTTACTAGGGTCGCAAATCAGCTTAGAAAACAAGGCCTGATTACTTCGGTTCAGGGACCAACCGGCGGTTATCTATTGGGAAAATCGGCGACGGAAATTAGTTTTTATGATGTTTACCAATGCTTTGAAGGGAAATTGTCTATCATGGGAGACGATGAGATGCAGACACGGAGATGGGCTTGGCAAAATCATATGATTGCGGATATGTCAAGTCAGACCATTTTAAGCCTTGTATCATAGAGGTCCTACAGCGAAAAGGCAACTGCGAGGCGCGAAGCTGCACAGCTTCATGTCCACTTATTAAGTGGACATGAATACAGAATTGTTCAATCAAATTATATCAGAGGTTCCTACAACAAAAGGAGCAGAATATATGAAAATACAGATCTCTACAGATTATGCAATCCGAATTTTACAGTATCTCCATATGCATGAAGATAAAGAGGAGTTACACACAGCCATGAAGATTGCTGGAGCAATTGATGTTACATATCCATTCTTCATAAAAATCGCAAATATACTCAAAAAGAAGGGACTAATCAATTCGGTTCAAGGTCGAAACGGCGGCTATACGCTAGGGCAACCTGCACATGAGATTAGTCTCTATGATGTGTTTGTATGTATCGAAGGAGAATTATTGGTCAATCGTTGCTTAGAAGGACGACCTTGCACAAAAGGCAAGCACAAGAACTGTACATTGAAAGAGTTTCTCAGCGAAGTGCAAAAGGACTTAGTTGCAAAGTGGTCCAGTCAGACTATTGCAGACTTGGCGAATTAGTCTGGCGGGGAGAGAGAATATACAAACACAAGCTTTTTCAGACTATGCAAGACAGCGATTATTTGCTGGAGATAAGAACAGTGGTAAGGCAGCCGTGTATATATGTGCATACGGTGCAGGACAAGATGGTTGCGGAGACACCTAGCAAGTCCATGGTAGATTTGTTTATTTGAGCTTGAGTGATTAACCAGAAAGGGAAGAGGAGGAGAAATTGTGACAATTCCAATTTCTATAAACAATGCGGTTCACATCTTACAATACCTGCATATGGCACAGTTGAATGGCGTACCACTACAAACAGCGGCGACCATTTCGCAAGCAATCGGGATTAATCGTGCGCTCTTTGTCAGGCTATCAAATAAGCTCAAGCAGAATAAGCTTGTTCATGTCAAGCATGGCAGGAATGGCGGGCATACGCTTGGCAGACCAGCTAGTGAGATCAGCATTTATGATGTGTATTTAGCTATAGAGGGCGAATTGCAGGTTAGTGCTTGTTTAGATGGGAAGGAATCATGTGCCAAAGGCGACAAAGGGCATTGTAGAATACGTGAGTTTTTCCATGAACTCCAAGAGCATACGATCAATCTAATGAAAGTACAAAATATTGAAGGCTTGGATGCAGGCTGGGAGATTCCGATGCCAGTTCTAGATTCGTATGATCAGATAAGCGAAACACCAGAGCTGGTTGTACTAAAAAGAGCCATCCAAATCATAACAACAGACAGGCGAAAACTCATAATCTCCATTGACGAGATCCTTTTGTTCGAAGGTAGTGCTGGTATCATCGATATATATACCGAGCAAGGTGTGTTTGAAATCCATGGAAAAATTGCGAAAGTAGCAGATTGTGGCGCAGAGTTCTTTTCCACTCATCGCTTCTATACGGTGAACGTAAATCATGTTGTAGGCATTGATCGTGTTCGCAGAGAAGTACTGCTGTCAGATGGGAGCGCGATCCCTATTGTTCACTATAAGGTGAAGGCATTTTTAAATCACGTGGCTACATACAGGAAAAGACAAAAACAGTTGGCATGACATCGGCAACTGCAAGCCAGCGGAACAGTGGTTGTCGTATAGCGAATTTATATTATCTGGAGGCGATTGAGTTGAAAGACTGGGAGTATCTGACAATTAAATTGAAAACGAAGCCCGGAGAAAAACCTGGTACGGCTACTTGGGATGCCGAGTATATAAATGGACAGCTTTGCTATTATGGACAAGAAGGTTGGGAGTTGGTATCTACCTTTTGCCCCCAAGAGCTGACTGAAGAAAAGTCTCGGTCTGGAGCGCTTAGTGTTTTTGCGACATTCAAGCGCCGAGCGAAAAGGATCAAATCGAAAGATTTTCCATTTCTAATATTCAATTGACGAGCTAGTAAAAAGTGATTCTATGATTGGAGGAATATCATGCAAATGTTTTGGATTTTTGTTTCCATAGTTGTTTGGCTCATTAGTATGGTTGTGACCACTTGGCTTAATTATAAGTGGGACAAACCACTTTCGAGAGAAAAGCTGCGGGAGATAGGGGAGCTTATCAACCAGTATGAGAATAGCATCCAGAAAAGCGATAAGCCCGCCCAATAATGTGTGAAAGCCAAAGTTGGAAGGGGTACTTTTGAGTTCGCTTATATGTAGTAGCTGTGGAGAGCTATGTGTATGGAAAAATGGCGGTTGACATTGTCTCCCAAGCCATCTGCAGACCAGGATGAAGATGAAGAATTGTTAGTAAGTGAAGGTAGCTTGATATGGAAGGGATACAATGCAATTTCAAAAATCTATAGACCTAGTTTATGCCATTCGGATTTTACATTATCTCCACACTTACAAGGACAATATGCCCACAGCACAAGTGATTTCTGAGGCAGTGTGTATGGCGGATTCTCAGTTCAATAAAATTGTCGGCCGACTTAAAGAAGAAGGCCTAATAACTTCAGTCCAAGGAGAGGGTGCATATAGGCTTACAAAATCTGCGCATGAAATTAGTGTATATGATGTGTTTTCAATTATAGAGGGTGAATTACGGTTGAATCACTGTCTCCAAGAAGATGGGCTTAGTCAATCGTGCGGTGTACAAGACTATTTCGGAAACCTACAAGATGCATTGGTTGACGTGTTGTCAAAAAAGTATATTGCAAATATTGATATGGGATGGCAGAAGAGGGCTGGAGCATAGATGTAATTGCATAGTACGATGCGCATTAGTGGGAGAATTATTAGACAAAGCAATACCCCAAAAAAATAATTAATATTCAGTAAATTAGAACAGACATATTAGTCCGCAAGTGAAAGGAATACAAATGATGAAGTTACAAGTTACCACAGAATACGCCATACAGATATTACAATACCTGCATGAGAATCCCGGTCTATGGACCGCTCACGAGCTGGTGTCAGCAACAGGGATTACATACCCATTTTTTGTTAAGATTGCAAACCGTCTAGCGAAAGCTGGTCTTCTAGAGGCGGTTCAAGGAAGGAATGGCGGCTATCAGCTAAAAAAATCAGCCAAAGAGATTAGCATTTATGATGTGGTTGTATGCATAGAAGGTGGACCCAAGATTAGTCGTTGCATGGAGGGCGGCACTCCCTGCGCCGAAGAAGAAAAGAGGCATTGTAGCGTAAATCAATTCTTCTGCAACTTACACCACATTGTGGTGGTGCAAATGTCTGAGCAAAAGATTGCAAACTAAAAATAGGGAGTGAAACAAAAATGAAATTGAGCATCTCTACCATCTATTCAATTCGCATTTTACAATATTTGCATCTGGCGCAAGAAGCAAAAGCATCGCCGCCGACGGCGACGATGCTTTCACGAGAGATTGGTATATCATATCCTCTATTTATGAAGTTGGCAGGCCAATTAAGGCGGAGCGGACTGATCAGGATTGGATTAGGGAGGAACAGTGCATATGTACTCAACAAATCTGCTAGTAAGATTAGTGTCTATGACGTATATTTAGCGACAGAAGGTGAATTGCAGCTTAACCCTTGTGATGACGATGAAATGGTACCACGCATACAAGGAGATGAGGGACACTGTGGACTGCACAGTTTTCTCAGTGATATAGAGAAGATTATGATTGCAAGGATGAAGGCGCAGAGCATCAAGGATTTGGACAAAGACTTAGTGTTTTCAATTAATATGAAACAGCGTTTACCCATCCAGAATGAAAATGTGGCGAATAGGGAAGTAGGGCAAGGAAGATGTTTTCGAGTACCTACAGCGGACGAGAAAGATCGTCTGATTCCCTTTGACGAGATTCTTCTATTTAAAGCCGGAGTTAGAGCCAATATGCTTGAGTTGCATACAAAGAATGAGGCGTTCCGAGCCCAGGGGAGGATCCAGAAAGTAGCAGAGATTGGGCCGGAGTTTATTCAGATCCACCCGCAATATACAGTGAACATCAATCACATCAAAAATTTTGATAGAGCTAAAGGAAGAATTCAGTTGTCAGACGGAAGAATTATCCCCGTCGCTAACTATAAGGTGGCAGCATTGCTCGGCCATTTGGCTACACATCAACAGGATATGCAATCAGCCTAGTGTAAACGAATATCACAGTGGACCCAACCTATTTCTTATCGTCAGAGGACAGGCGCAAATATTATGTTTGCGTCCAGTTTTCTCGGAGCGTGCTTGGAAAGGGTAAGGTGATGGCGGTGCCAAAAACCGCCCCCTGAATATTACAGTGGTCATTGCATCAGTCGAAGCGTCGTAGTTACCGTTGGGAATACGACGCTTTTTTGTCCAACAAATTTTTATGTTCTACGATACCTACCTGTTTTCAGGTGGGTATTTTTTTGCATTCTTAGGGTGGACAAGCCCTGCTATATCTATCGCTGTCGTGGACCGCCGCTTCGATTTGAATTTCATAAAAAATTCAAATCGGAGAGAAAATATGTTTAATCATACAAACTATTATATTCAATTGCAGGGAGCAGATGGAGAACTATTCGCTAGATTCACTGCATTTATAGTAAGGGTTGCTATTTCAGCCAAGATCGACTATATCCGCCGGCAACGTCACTGGCAATGGGAGACATTGGTGGATAAGCTTCCAGAGCGATTAGATGGGTGTTCAACTCCGGAACATTGGTTAATAACATCAACCGGTGGATTCCATTTTGCTGAGGATCGAATTTCTGAAGCATTGTCTGTTCTCTCGGCAAAGCAACAGCGGATTCTGGAGCTCTTGTACATCGATGAGCTATCTGCTCAAGAAGTGGCAATGATATTAAAATGCTCGGTTTCCCATGTATACAATCAAACATTCGCTGCAATGAAAAGGCTTAGAGCAAATTTGGCAGAAGGAGGTGATGAGAATGCATAAGCGTTTTTCTGATTTGCTTGCCTGTGCGATTGCCGGAGATCATGATTCTATCGAAAATATCCTAGAGGTATATGCACCGCTCATTGACCATCACAGCAAAATTGAAGGTCGGATAGATGAGGATTGCAGGCAGTATATCTTGATGCGCATTGTAATCACTATTGCGAAGTTCAAAATCTAGACTATATACCCCAAAGTAGGGGAGCTTTAAGCAATCAAGGATATAGAAAAGATCCCCTCGGACTTGGTGATGTACTAAGTCCGAGGGGGCTGCCATGGGTTTCCGATTATTATTTGAACTGATCTAATGCATTTAAGAGTGTATCCAGAGCAGCTGTTGTATCACAATCAGGAATCGTACCGACTGAGTTCTTATCTGTAGAAGGAGCGTTTGCACTAGCAATCTTATGAAGCAGGGCTTCAATTTCTGCCCGCAAGGTTTCTTCAGAATATCCAAAGGCCGCGATGATCTTGACCGGATTATCTTTATTGAGAACCTCCGGATGCGCCTTGATGTATTCGATCATGGCTGTTACCACGATTTCGCTCTTTTTATTGCCGAGGCTTTCTAAGAATTCCCCGACTTGATGGTGCGCATCCGATGAATCTTTGAATTGTAAACCGAACCTATATCCATCAGGTGTTCTCACCAGATTAGCCCCCAGTCCCAGTCAGCTTTCCCAGTTGGCGATTGCCGAGCAATTGGTAGCCGATGGCGTTTGCCCGTACATCTACTTCAAATTCAGCCTGCATGATGAGGGGTGACTCTTTGAGGTGCGGCCGAAATAACAGGGATCCACCGCCGATAAAAATAGCTGGATTTGCGCGCAGATCCACTCGGATCTCTCGTAGCTGATTAATAAGTTCATTCGCATATGCTTTCACCGCATCACGGATCGAATCTTGCACATTCTGAGGTAGGCTTGTCCTTTCATTTTGTAAAATTGCGTTAATATGTCCATCATCGATGCGCATATCATGCATTGTGCCGACCTTTGCTATAATGGGATTATACATGGTGATAATGCCATCCTCTAAACTACGACAAAATTGCAGATCAGGGACACCGTCTCGCAAGAGAAGTACGTCAGTGGTGTACCCGCCAATATCGATGATGAATGTCCGAGGCGAATCCACCATACTTTGCGCACGCATGGCGATAGCAGAAAATGCCTGCGGGAAGACCAAGACGTGCCGAATAGCGAGACTGATAGAACGACTATTGAATGAGAAGTTGATAATGCCTCGTGTGAAATATGCTTGGAATTTTTCTCTCAGTGTACCATAATGCTCTGGTGGAAGACCGACAGCTAGGGTGATTTGCAGTGTAGGGGAATCTACTTCCATATGCTGAAGTTCCTTTGCTATGGCGAAAAGCGTCAGGATGAAAAATCTATCATCCTGGGTTTTGTCCCGCATATAGCGGATTCTTTCGTTGGATAGTACCCAGTTCCGTCCGTTAAATTCCACGATATCTGTTTCGTAGATCGTAGTCTTTCCAGAGAGTTCCATCAACCCGGATATAAAACTAACATTAGGGGTCTTGCAAGCATAGTTGCCATGGTCAACGGCGATTAGAATTGACATAGAGATTCCTCCTGATTATTTTTGCGTTCATAGATATTACACTGGCCAAAAAACAGATTTGCAACAGGAATGCGCATAGCATAGAGAATACGTTTTTGTAGAAAAACAAAGAAGAGACAGGATATCCCGTCTCTTCCGTCCCCTATAAATGTGGAAAGTATATTTTATAGCACGCAACATTCTAATGCAGAATATCGACATCCTACAGAAACTTCTTAACTACGGCTTCCAAAGCGTCCGCTTCCAGCCCTTTTACCATTGCAATAGCAGCGGCATGGTTGAACCTCGCCTCATCTTCCGTGGCGCACCGGGACATATGTCTATCATATTCGCCGCCCCAAATCATCGTCTCATATAAAATCGGTGGTCCCACAGGAAGGGGGCGGTTGTCATGACCAAGAAAAACCGTTGAAATACGAACACCATCTACGTTGTACTCAAAAATTTGTCTATCTGCCTTTTTATACCACCGCCCCCAAGCTAAGAGGTCGGGTTCTGCAACAGGGCTTCTATGGTCATCAAGTATATAATAACTCATCGGATCGCCACCTCTCCAAAATGAAAGGTATTTTTTGCTGTTTCATAAAATCATCGTTCATCGAGTTTGTACAAAATTATTGCACTAATTATAGTGCATTTGATTTAACAAGTCAAGGCGAAAGGCAGGATGGAACTTGAATAGGTGATCATAATTTGATATACTATTTTATAATTGATAGCTAAAATAGGGGGGGACAGATGTGTCAAATGTTGCTGGTGCTTTGAGCATATTGCTTATAGTTGTCATGCTTGTATTGGTAGTTTCTCGCGCAATCAAATTTCAACAATCAAAGTACTATGGAATCCCTTATAAAATGGCCAATTATGGTATATGTGGAAGTAGCCGGAGAGATGGAAACGTAATGACCACTACGATTGAAGGGGAGCTATATTTGGTGGCGTTGCGCCACAGCAACGAAATGTGGATACTACTACCTTGCAAAGAAATTGGAAATTCACTTCATTTTAAAAATGATAGATTTTTGATATGCAGTTTGAGTAAATTGGATATCACTCCAATGAAATATGCACGGCTTGAGCGTGTCTAAAAAATTCACTGATCATAAAGGGGCGCTGATTATAGCGTTCCTTCTTGTATATCTGGGACGGTCATAATGAAAAGAGCGGACGTGGATGGGACGCAAATTCTCGGGTTGCCGTTAACACATTTAGGTGCATCTAATTGTAAAGGGTCAGGCATAATAGCCTGACCCAATTTCATTGAGATGGGATTTTGCTTGGGCTATTTTTCCATTCGATCAAATCAGATATCATCTTTCGTTCCATAAAATGTAATCATCTCGCATTTATTGCACCCAATAAATGCGAGATAGTCAAGAAATTCTTTCCTTGTTTTTTACTTCTGTTGCTTCCCATGGCCCAAGAGCAGTAGCAAAAAACAGAGAAGGCATAGTAGCGATAGCTACTATGCCTTCTCTGATATAATCGTCCGGACCATTGTATTATGGATCCCATGGGTTGTGTATTGCATTCTCCTTAGAAATCAAACTTCAGTTTGTATGATGCGCCCATACTCCAGCTCATCTTTCAGCAAGGTATAGACATAGGCAGAACTTTCGCGGTATAGTCCTGTTTCGGGATCGGAGAGCTTATCAAACAGCGCAGAATTGTATACGCTTTCCATGGCCTGCTCAATGGATATCCTGCTGTCATCCATTAGGTAGGCAATTAAGTCATGGGTAACGCCTTCAACAAGTGCTTTTATCTTGCTCATATTCGTTACTCCTCTAGTGGTATTAAGTATTTGAGTGCTTTTTCCGTGTGGAACGAGAATTGATTCGTAAGAGTTTTATATTCTAGTCCATGGGTAAGAGCATCAATGTCAATCAAACCGCTGTTAAATGTCCGAAATAAATATGCCAGATCGTCATTGGCAACCGGACCGAACACTACATCGTATTTGTTATCTTGGTTTGTAAGCCTGTCAGCGATATTCACGAGATTTCGATTGCGATTGTTAAGGACAAACAAAGCCCACTCACGACCGGGTTTCTCAAAAGTCATCGCTCTAGTGTCAGTATCTTCAAAAATCCCTTTATCAAGAGAAAACTTTGAAACCACAGGCGAACCGCCGTATATTCTTGCAACACGCTTTGCCATCTGTATGGCTTGAGACTCTATCTCTGTTAGATAAAACCCTTGTCCAAAATCCTTATATGGCCGGCATTTTGTGAGGTCAATATTTTGTACGAGTAAGTTAGATCCATGAAATAAAATCATGTCAACACACCTCCGTTTTCTCGGCAAATATGAGCCAGTGTTTCTATTGTTTCATCAAGGCTCAATGTATGCTCGATTTCATAGTGTTCTATTAAAAATGAGATTCCACCGTGGGCAGATAGAAAGCGAAATGCCTCTTTCGGTTCCATGTCAAACTGCGTGGCAAAATCGCTAACACAAATCACCAAGTAATTGATTATGTTACTTTGTTGTCTTGTGGCCATTATAATCACCCTTCCATTTTGTGCCTATCAATAGTATACACCAAAAGATAGGATAATTGCAATTAACCGCGCTATATTCCATAGCACGGTGTTGTTTGAGGTCAGTTTGCAGGGGCGAGTCACGACATTTTCTGTCGTGACTCGCCTCTTAAAAATACTAAGCCATCCGCTGTTTTTGCTTCAGGCCTCCCCAGACGTAGTCGTCCAGACCGTTATACTCCGGATCCCACAGATAGGTTCCGAATGTCAGATTCAGTTCCTGGAGCATCCCAATAAGATCAGAGTAGCCATTCTGCACGTGGGGGTTTGTTAGAAAATCCATGTCGAAGGCTGTCATGATATGCCGCACCCCGAGCTCCATCAAACTGGTGAGAACCAGTTTGAGCTGGGTTAGCGTGTTCACGCCGGGAACCGCAAGAACGGTCATGCCAGTGAGATGATGGATGATATCGCCCTTCATCGGGCCTTCTGTAAGTAGTACCTGCCTACACACTGGACCGGAGATATGAATCCAGCCTTCTGCGCGGCAGCCATCTGGTCTATTGGTGCTGGAGACCCATCGGAATTTACGCTTTTCCACGTTATCCCGGCGGATCTGTAAGCCTTGAATTCTACCCAAGTAGTCCCGAACGGGGATGAGTATGCCTCTTTGGTTTTGCACAAAGGTCCATTGACCATCCTCTTTGTCGCGGTAGAACCCGGGGACGCCTGCCAAGTAATGGCCTTCAGCCCGTAGTTGCTTAGCCAGATTCTTTGTCCCTATTGCTGGTGTTGTTCTGTAGTCGTTCTGAGTGATGATCTCATCAGATAAGCCGCGGGCCTGCAGATTTTGTCTGTGGTCCGTGGCGAGACTCAGTTTACCGAGCAACGCCTGATATGTCGCATCTCGCGTTTCTATTCCCGTGATCGGACAGTTTAAGTCTTCTGGGACGGGAGGTTGCCAGGTGTGGGTACTCTTTTTCGTGTTGCTGGATGCAGAATCATTAGCGCCACCGAGCCGTTTTTGTAGTTCGCTGAATACATCCTCTAGGCGGACTCCTGTGTAGTGTGCGTACAGGGCAAACATACCGCCGGAGAACCCGCAACGCGGACAGCGGAAGACGTGCTTTACCAAATGGATATTGAGATGCGTTTTCCGTCCACTGTCACAGCAAGGACAAGCGATGTCATAGGAACTCTTACCCTTTGGCGGGCTTGGGAGCCCTAATAGCGAGATGATGTCTGTCATTGTATATTCCATGATCCTACTCCTTCCGGGGGATGATTGCTCATCCCCCTAAGCTGACTATGCCGTTTCCTCAAGCTCAAGTGATTTGTCGCATATGAGCTTGGCGGCGGCCGCAATGGCGGGGTCTTTTATAAATTTCTCTGCGACCCAAACTAGTGCATCAAGATTGCCTTCTCTCAGAAGATCGCCCAGCGTTTTGTCAGAAAACTTCGCTATAGGACACGGCGTGTTTAAGGCCGCTTTGAAGGCGTCTTCTGGAGAGACTTCAGCGGGAATCACTTGCTCCGTTTCAGTCTGGACTGTGGAGTCTGGATTAGGTCTATCAGTACCTTCAGGCACCGGTGCAGAGCTCTCGCTGTCAGACTCAGATTGGAGAGCGCCAACTTCGTCCACGGCAGCTTGGTCAAACCTGTCGCCCGCGGCGTGGAACTGAAGTCCGAAGCCGGCATTGCGAAGGGCGATGCCGATGGCAGCCGTTTGCGCCCATTCTCGTGGAGAGACGGAAGGGTTATTCGAGTCGAAGGTTCTAGAGGCCGTTGCTTCTGCCAGAAAGTGTTCCGGTGAGTCTGCAAAGTTTCGATATACCTTGGCGTGTGCCACATAATGATCGTTGACAAGTGTCGCTGTGGCGGAAATTTTGCCCTCTGGATAGCGCAGGCGGAACCAGGCCAGTTGTGCCATGACCGGTAGCCGTTTCCGTGATTCATTGCCACTGTTCAAGTCAACATACTCAACAGCTAACGGGGCGGGGTCGAAGCCCTCTACTTGGTGGATGGTGGCTATTTTATCCACTATACCGGCTTTTGTGTTTGTGCTCATGCTGCTATCTCCTTCGTTATTATATTGACGTATGTGTTACGCATCTGAATCCAGACAGGCAAGAAGGTGGAAATTACCTTGCCGATTTCTTTTTTGTACTGCTCCGGATCCTTGGGCTGAAAACTGCCAAACCGCCTCCGGTAGTCAGCTACGACCTGGCAAAGGCTTTGGTGCGCGGTATGTCGCCGCGCCTGCTCGGTGTCACTTACCACAAGTCCGTTGCGTCTTTCATTGGAGAGGTTTTCAAAGTAGATGTCCACCATCTGATAATGGGTGAACATTGTCTGCAGATCATTCCCGACTGGGGCCGTGGTGGCGAACATCTGGCAGACCTGCAAGATATCCATGCGATAGAGCAATTCCTGGTAGACCCAAGCCGCATCTATGGACATGGGGGAATCGAGTTTGGTTAGGTCTGCAAATGCGTGTTGGTATTTTTCTAATAGAGTTAATGTTGGCATTAGTTTTCTCCTTTCGCTGGCCAATGTTTAAAGTTTGTAACATCTGGATAGATATTTTGTGGATCGTTCCAGATAAGGCCTCGCAAAGTATACTCTCCTGTAACCGGACGTTTTGGATGGCAGTCAATGAGTGCAAGCACCTTTTTACTTTTATCGTCCTCAAGGCAGAGGTAAATTCCTGGAGGATATGGTTCGTTAATTTTTTCAGCTACTAGCTTCCCAAAAACTGTTTGAACTTCAATTCTTTCGTTCATTTTTTGAATCCTTTCATATAATTTTTAAAAGTGATTTAGCGCATTGCTCAATGATCCGCCGCGCAAGCATGGTATTGCGTCGCTCGGCGTCAACTGTGTTAATTGCAATGCAGAGTGCTTTTCGCTCTCCTACGATTGCGACCCGGTTCTTCGCTCGGGTGATGGCCGTGTAGATGAGCGGTCGCTTCAACATGATGTAATGAGCAGATTGCAAGTTGATGATGACCGACTCGTATTCACTACCCTGAGACTTATGGACTGTCAATGCATATGCCAGATCCAAATACTCAAGATCGGAAGGCTCCAGCTCAACGACGCGACCATCTCCAAAATCTATGCTGATGGCGATGTCGCCGAGATGATGGACGATGTCGGTGATGTAACCGATATCGCCGTTGCTGATGGCGCCCTTGTTTTTGGTCCACATGACCTTGTCGCCCTGGCGGAACAAACTCTTCCCGAATGTCACTTCGGGCTTGTTACTGGACGGCGGATTGACCTTTTCGCGTAACCGCTCGTTGAGCGCATTCACGCCTGTGGGCGTTTTTTGCCGAAAGGGGCTGAGTAGCGCCACATTGTCGAGACCCAACCGCATCACTTCATCCAGGTACAACCTTTCGATCAGTGCCGCTGAATCTTCCAGATCGGCTGAGGTGTGTAAGACGAAATCAGCTCCGTACTCCAGACCGACATTGTTGTGTCGGATCAGCTTCGCATTGACCGCAATGCGGCTACCGGCTTCTTGGCGGTATACTTTGTCCAACTTCACCACCGACACTACACCGCTGGCGAGCAGTTCGCTTAAAACTGCGCCGGGGCCAACCGAAGGGAGTTGATCGGCGTCTCCGATCAGGATGATCTGACAGCCTGATGGGATTGCGTGGAACAGGCTCCGGGCCAAGTGGATGTCTAGCATAGATACTTCATCCACCAGCACCAGATCCGCATCCAGTTTTTCAAGTTCGTTACACTTGCCGCCTTCACCACTTAAAAGCCCAAGAGCTTTGTGGATCGTCGAAGCCGGATGGCCTGTACACTGTTCCATACGCCGAGCGGCACGCCCCGTTGGCGCACAGCAGACGATTTTTGCATTGGGGTTCTGCCGCATATAAATGTCCAACAGAACCCGCTGTATGAGTGTTTTACCTGTGCCAGGTCCGCCGGTGATAATACTGATGGAGGACAAAAGGCAGGTTTTCACCGCTTGTCTCTGTTCAGGAGCGAGCTTGAGTCGTAGCTTCATTTGGACAGTGTTGATGTCAGCATCTACATCTCCGCGATATCGGAGCGTACCGGTAGACAGCAACTCCTGGATCCGGATGGCGATGCTTCTTTCTGCGCTGGCTGTTTCACTGCGGAATGCATAACCGTCATACAATTCCAATTCATGGTCTAGCAGAAGCCGGTATGCCTCTGCCGCAACCATTTCTGCGGTGACTGCCTGCGTGTCCAGAAGCGCTACACATTGAATGACCAAGCTGTGTTTTTCCAAACACAGATGTCCGCCCTTGCCTTCGGCGTCCCGTAGGGTGTATTGGAGTCCTGCGGCGATTCGTTCTGGAGATGTGGGGTCTAAGCCCATGTTGGTAGCGATCATGTCCGCAATTTTGAAACCGATTCCCGCCATCTCGCACAGTCTGTACGGATGATTCCGGACAATAGTCACTGCTTGCGGCCCGAAATGTTTGAAAATGCCAACCGCCCGATTTGGTGTGATACCATACGGGGTGAGTAGCGTTACAATATCCCGGGCGCCGCGGGTGGCGATGTAGGAATCGCATATCCGTTTCAGTCTTACAGAACTGATTCCTTTGACTTTCAGAAGCTCCTCTGGGCTCTTGTCCAATATATCCAGAGTGTCCTCGCCGAAGGCGTCGTAGATTTTCGTGGCCGTCTTTGCTCCGATTCCTTTAATGAACCCGGAAGCCAGATACGCCTCGATTCCTTGCCTAGTCGGCGGGATGACTTCTTTGTAGCTCTCCATGGCAAACTGAGCGCCATGGCGTGCATCTTTCTGCCATGTGCCCGTGAGGTTGACTTGGATTCCTTCGATGATTGGAAGATAGACACCCACGACTTTTACCTCACGCAAGCGGTTCTGCTGTGTATCTAGTAATTTTTCATGTAGAGTGAAAATAGCGACGGTGAATTCGCCAGACTGAGCGGCAGAGGCAGATCTTGGATGGATCAGCTTTTTGAAACTACATAGCATAGTTGCCCCTCCTAAGCGACAGGGACGATGATCGTCCTCTTTTGCTCGACGAGAAAGGTCTCTTCGCTGACTTCAAAATTCCGTGCCATATACAGCGCTTCGTCTACCATAGCATCAGCCAGTTGATCAAGAGACTGGACGAGTTCCACGCGGTCGCGTAGTTGACACATAGACCAGTCCACGAAATCCTCATCCATATCTGTGCTACGCCCCGGATAAGTGGTTGCCTGCATGGGTATTACCGCAAAGTCCACTCGGGCATGGTTGCCGTATGTGCCACATTGAGTTCCATTTTGAGCAACGGATAGGAAATTACGTTGCCTACAGGTGGTGCAATATGATTTGTATGCGCTAGGCTCTCGGCCTCCCTGGTAGAGGACTAGATAACCGCCGCTACGACCGTTCATGCCGACCTGCCACTTGTAATCGTATGCCATGGCAAAATGTTGCATTAGGTCTTGAAACGGCTCAAAAAATGTATCTGTCTGCATCATCTCAAACAACTTGAGCGTGATTTCATGGTCCAGCCCCAGGTTGTGTATCTTCATGTTGCAGGCGTACGATGTGGAACGGTTCCAGGCATTCATCGTGTTGTATCGAAAATGACCCTTCAAATATCCCGTCATGGCCTGCCGAGATCGTTTATCAATCGGGCTATAAAATTTACGCATTGTTTTGCTCCTTATAAAAAATATAGGCAGAGAAGGGGAATCCCTCTCTGCCACTCTTTTGCGGGTTCCCGCTATACTGCCACGACTTCGACCTTCAGCTTGCGACTTTCAGAGGCATTCAGCATCGCTTCGTGGATAGCTGGATACTCTTTCTTTAGTCGTTTGCTGTCAACGCGTCGGGTCAGTTTGGTCGGGAATGTGATGATGAGCTTATCACGCGGCGTTTCCAAAATGCCGTTCTCATGCTCTTTCATCAATTCTGCAATTCGCACGGAATGTGCATCAATCTCCTTATCGTTTTTGCTGGTGGCATCACGCATTTCTGCGTTGGCCTTTTGTAGCTCGGCAATTCGCCGGAGCGGGCGCTCATATTTTCTTGAGAACTCCACAGTAGGCATTCCTGTTTTGCTTCTACCATAGACTCTTGCCAAAGCTTTCAGAGCCAGTTCCGGATTCGACACGTCCGCCATGGTGGGAGGGTTGTTTGTCTTCAGACTGAGAATAAACTCGTCAACTCTCTCAAATATAGCGTCTTCTTGTGCTAGATCTCGATGGATTCGGGGTGTGGCGAGGTCGGCTTCCGGGTTGTTCCCCCAAAGTGTTGCGAAGTCACAAAGCTCCTCGTCCATAACGCCCATATACCAACGGCCCTGTAGGTCATAGTAGATCGGAATTGCACCGTCCGCCCAGTTGTCAGATTTGTAGTAAGTTGTGCTTTTGCACTCTAACACACCTGACTTGGGCATTGAACCGCTCGTCTCTTTGAACCGATAATCAAGGTTTGCCAACGCATAAGGAATCGCGGCGTGTTGATATAGCCCGGTATCTTCGATGAGTGCGTTGCCGGTTCGCTTGCTGTAAAAGTGAGCAGCAATCGGTTCTAACAGGTGCCCCATCTCCAGTTGCCCTGGATTTGACGGTTCCGGCGGTTTCATGAGTCCTTTTTTGATTTTCCAGAGTTCCAGCGGTGTCATCCATGGATTGAGCCCGAAGATTGTTGATACGTCGCTACCGCCAACTGTGTACTCGATGTCGCCCTTTGGGCCGTGCTTCCGACACTCTAGCCAGCGTTCGCGGTCCATGCCCTTGGTGTCACAAAGCAAAATAGGTTTTGCCATCAGTAATCAACCGCCTTTGCCAAGTCATACTTCGACCAGTCTAACGCTAGGGCGCGGGCCATGTTTTCGCCTAAGAGGATCAACTTTGCTTCCGGGTGTCCTTGCGCTTTGAGCAAGAATGGTATCTCTTGCATTGCCATAAACACGTCGTGTGCTGTGGCGGCCCCACCACCATATGTCATTTCAAACATAGCGATGGCATTTAGAGCCTCTTTCTTTGGCATGGCAAGCTTCTTGCACACCCTAGTCATTGTGTTGGCTGGATACTCCAAATCAATTTGTTCCAGTCTTTCCAGTTTCCCCAACGCGTCGCCGAATTGGGCGAATAACTGGTCGAGTGCTTGACCGAAGTCAGCAATCGTTTTCTTCCACCGATGCTCTACTGCTAACATCCCTCCAATGTATATGGGATAGTGGTCGCCGACAAGGATGGCAGATACCTTCGCTGAGGCAATGCCTGTATCCGATGTGATAAATTGGATACCTGGCATCAGCGTTGATACTAAGGCGCTTTTCCCCCGCGCATCGAGTAGTTTTTTGTAACTACCGAGCAGGTCTTCCTGCTGTGCGGGCAAGGACCAGGCTACGCTGGTAAGCGAGTGGTCAGTGTAGCCGCTTTCAAATTGGTAGCCGGGGAAACGGTTGCCTAGCTTCTCCGTGAGTGTTTCCAAAAGTTCATGGATGCCCAGAATGGAATAATCGCATTCATCGCCAGAGTGGGTAGCAGAGATTTTTTCGCCGCGAACCAAAACCAATGTAGATGACTTTGGATATAGCTGAAGGCAGGAGTTTAATATTCCAGCCAACTGCTTACGGCTCAGCTTTGGAAGTGACGATCCATTGATTTTGGCGCGGTCCAGCAATCCCTTGTATGCCGTGTCTCGAACTGGATAATATGACCCGTTCAATTTAATGGCAAGGCCAAGGTTCTGTGCTGTGTCCCGGATTGCCTCTTCGCTTACGCCGACCGCAAATGCGGATGGTTTATCGAGAAGCGGTGAGCTCTCGTCCAGTGGAGCGACTTGCAGGTTATTCACCTCCGTTCGCTCCCATTGGCTTTCTGCGGCAAGATTTTGATGATAGGATATCATGTCATTGTACGCAGAGAAGCTTTGGCTGTAGTTGTCCTGACATAGTTGTAGCATATGGATGCCCCTTTCTTTTTTGACGGTGGTCCGCCTTGTGATATAGAAAAACAGCGTTCTCGAAAGAACGCTGTTTTTTCTCTGTATAAAGAGCCGGAAACAAAAAAAGCCCCATTTGCCAAAGTAGCAAATGAGACTGTGTAGACTTTGATAAACTGTGCGCGCTGTTTGCGACGACTCTGATACTATACAGTAGGTATCATATCACGGCTCGGATTTTTCGTCAATGCTACTACCAGATTTTAGACTCTGTGCAATCTCTTATTAATCACAACCACCACTTCAAGTGGTGGTTGTGATTGCGTGCTCGCGGCGCTTGTTAAATTCGCATATGCCGCTTCACCACTTGGGTCAGCTTCTGCGGCAGTTTAGTCAGATCAGTGATATCCAGAAAACTATCACCATAGATCCGTTCGATATTGGGTTTGTCGTTCCCGATTGCGGCCGCAACCAGCAGGATGTCTTTGCGCTCACAATCCTTTTTGACACCGCGCAGATCGGCTTCAGCAGCAGTGCCGCTGTAGTAGGCATCTGCGGGTTGTCCATCTGAGACTAGGATTAAAAGCCGAGTATCTTCTTGACGCTTAGCAAGCTGTTCCATCACATACCGCAGGGCGGCGCCGTCTCGATTGCTATTCCTGGCGGAGATATCCATCATCCTGTACTTATCGTCCCGGTCAATGGCATCAAATTCGGCGTAGGAGTAAAGCTCAACGCTCCTAGTCCCAGTTGAGTGTCCGTAGACCATAATGGGGATGCCGAGGGCCTGACAGAAATCATAGAGAATGATGGCTGCTGCACGGGCGTATGTAGCTCGGTCGTAACCACACATACTGCCAGACTCATCTAGGAGCAGGGCAATTGCCAGCTCCGGCGTATCGTTGGGCAGTTTCTTATTATAGAAGACCTTACCATCGTTGCGCGGGAGTGCGTGAATGTGGAGTTTGCGACCCGAGTAGAGATTTGTCTGCTTGCCACCGCGGCGCTTGTCTAGAAGCTGTTGGCGGATAGATTTTTGCAATGCTTTGGAAATTTTCAGTAGCGCTGGAGTTGCCGCATGGTAATTCTCTTTCTTCTGATCATTGACATCCGCAATGCGGCGGATATTTATTTGAACACCGGTATGGGCATCGCCGTATGCGATTTCGTTTGCCAACATATTGAGGTCTGCGGTCCGCTCTTTCTCCAGTTGCTTATGGACGGCCGCTTCTGCCGTTTGCTCGACCAACCGTTTTATATCATCTGCCGCATCTGCATAGCCGCCACCCCCGTAACTGTTGTCACGCTGAACACTGCCGCCGACCGGGGCTGAGATTGAGGTGGTCTGCTCAAGTGGAATGCGTCCGCATTCTTCTGGAGTGACTTGTTGTATTTCTGCGAACCCGGATGCATCGGAATGATTTTCGCCTTCAGCACTTGGGGTGAGCCCTGCTGCTGAAGGTGATTCACCCTCTTGCTCGGAGGAGGTATCCTTTTCCGGAGCGGAAGCGGATTTTGTCTCCTGTTCCTCAGACTGAGCACCGCTTGAGGCTACCAGTGCCGCCGTGGCGGCTCGCTTTCCAGCCGCTGAGGGCTGGTGAGCGCTATCCGAAGCTTCTGCTATGGGAGTGCTGTCGCCGGTGCCTTCTTGGCTGGTTCCAGATAGCTGGGAAATCAGTTCTGATACTGCGTCCCCTGCAGAGGAGGTCTTTCCAGATTTTGATTTTTCCTCTGCCAGTTCCTCAGCCATCTCAAGGAAGTCTTTAATGTATGGCCAACACTGTATTAGAATCGTATTGACAACACGCCATCGTTCCCTGGGATCTGCATTCATCAGAGCCTTGTCCAACTCGGGTAACAGGGCAAAAACCACTTGTACCCGTTCGTCGGAAAGAGGTTCGTCACCATACTTGAGCTCGCCCCATAGGACATAGGAGAGGAAAAGCTGGATGATGGTCAACCAAATATGACCGCCTGACTCTGCCTCGCGCTCGATCCGTTGCGTTAGAGTGGGGCAGCTTTCAAAATCTTGTTCCTGCATGAATCTCAGACTCATTCCCAGCTTGCCGGGATACCTATCGAGCATCTTGCTTTCAACATAGCCATCTTCAAGGATATTGCAAATAGAATGTGCCATACGTGAAAGGGCATTCTTCTTGTGCTCATCCCGATTGGCGTAGTCCCATAGCTCGGCATCATACAGTCTTTCGTTTGAGTTCCGGAGCAGAGGCTCTTCAGGATACCAGTGTCCGGCCTGCATTTTGAGGTGATAAGTTTGTGCCATCAGAAAATCAGTATACAAGAGGTGTCCCAACTCGTGTGTAAACAAGCCGAGTATATAAGTGTAGCGGTCGGTGCGGTCTTTGTGCTTTGTCACCAGGGGATTTCCCGCATTGATGACCACTAAGTCATTATTCGTCACCGCGAGGAATCCTACGTTTTTGGGTTCCCAGATGATCTTCACCTGTACCCTGCGTGAAAAATGGTAGCGCCGGGTTTGGGCTGCGGCGATATCGGCAAAGTGGGCCGCCATTGCCGGCGATGTAAATAGTTGCCGATCACGAACGGTCTTCACCTTCTGTGCAACCAGTTTCTTGATCTGGTTGTGATTCACTCTAGCCAAGAGAGTAAACCTCCTTTCGATTTATTTTGCGCCAACGACAGCGCCGTTTGCAGTAAAGTATGGATCCAGATGAGCAGCGATCAGAGCCTGCTGATCTTCGTCATTGGCGGTGGCTCGGCTTATGATGGTATCTAAGGCGGATTCATAGGGATTGCCTGTGCAGCCGTAACTGGTAATCCAGTCAATCAAGCCACGCATACCCACGTTTCCGTCCACTATACCGTAATTTTGGCAGTAGTCCGCCATGCTCATGATGACGTGTACCATCTGTGATACGAGATAGTCATCCTCGCAACCAGTCACACTCATAGCGCGTTGCGCCATGATTTCGGCTGATGGCATGGCAATGTCTTTGATCAGACTCATGCGGTCTATCACAGATTGGTTGAGTGGTCGGCAACCCTCGTATGTGACATTGGTTGTGATGATCACAACAGCGTCGGGATGCCTTCGAATTCTCCGCTTGTCGGGCAGGAGTACGCTTCCGGATTGTTCCAGCAGGTCGTTTAGGCCAGTTAGGACACTCGGCTGTGTGATGTTGGCGGGTTCTTGAATTTCAATGACATACCCGTCCCTCAGACCGCGAATGAAATCAGTCTCAAAATAGCTGTATCTTGGCCCTTCTGTGCCGACCTGAGACTTGCCGGCTGAGAGTGTTCGCACTTTTTCAGTAACTAGGTGGAAGGCTGTCTCCATACAGTTGTGGACTGTAGCGCCCGGCTTTGTGATTCCTGTCATACTGAGATAGGCACTTTCCGGATCGAAGTCCATATCCATAGCATCTGGTAAGCCCAAAAGCTTCTTGACATTTGCGTAGGTGATTCCGCCCATTTGCTCAAGTCTTTCTAGCTCTTCATCTATCGCGGGATCCCCAGTTGAAGCGCTGAAATCCGGATACACCTGACCGATAAAATCAAACACATCGGTGTCAGCCGAGCAGGTATATTTGACATAGGGCAAACCCAGCCCAGCGGCAATCGCCCTAGCGTCGTGGGTCTTGCCTGTGCCAGCGGGTCCTCTGAGCAGAAAATTCCGCATAGGACTCGCTGTTTTGCTTGAGTATTGAATGTGCTGGCAGATGTCCATCACTTCTTTGGTGAGAATGTGCCAGTCTGGGATAGTTGGAACCATGCTCTGCTCCATGGGTGTGAGCACTCGGCTTGGGTTTAAGCTGTACTGTCCCAAAAAGTCCTTATGCTCGATTACAGACATGGGACCGACCAGCGGCGCGGGACCGGTGGAAGCAAATATGGTGAACTCGCCTGCGTGAACGGAAGTCGGTATGAATTTACCCGCGTCTATTTGAGCGGAACGGATCGGCAATGTATTGCCGGATTTTTCCAGCGATACCTTCAAGTGGGCAGGACAGGTTTCATCCTTCACTCGCCGATATGCGTTATCACAGAGAATTGCCATGTGCTCTGTTGCCATTTTCACATCGGGGTACCCTTTAACGTGACACTCCTTATATGCCTCGTAGTGGGTTTTGAATTCATCATCTCGAAGCAAGATCGGCATCATAGCGAAGACTAGAGCTGCACCGTCTCGTGCTGATTGATGAACTGTATACGTCTCGTTTGTCTCCGTATTCTTGTCGTGGCAAGCGGCTAAGAATTGGCCTTTACTTGGGTCATACACAACCAGATGATATGCGTCTGGACCTTCAGAAGACTTATATTCCGCCACTGTCATGTGGGTACTTTCGCCTACAGCACCGATGCCGCCTAATTGGCAGGCGCAATATGCTTGTACTGCTTTTATTACGGTGCAGTTCAACTTTGCGTTTGCCCCATCGCCGTAAGTAGAAGATGTCTTCACGGTCTTACTTCTCAGTGTGTCAAACGGATGGGGTAGTGACCGGGCGAAGTTAAAAAGATTGCTCATATTGAGTTAATTCCTCTCTGCAGTTTTACTGCTGTAAACTTACCAAAATCCCGTTGTCATGCATCACAGCGTCAGCAAAATCGTTCTTGATTAGCTGCGTGCAAATGTCTTGCCAGCTATCCTTGGTCGGAAGCTCGCATTCGAGAATCAGTAGTGTGGTGTTACCCTGCCCAATCGCCTCATTGGCGCGGGCATTGAGGTCTAACAGATGTGCGTCAACCCATTCAAAAGCCAGATATGCGTAATTTATTATCTCTGGCTCTTCTTGATCGGGAACGCTGGCTTCATCAAGGACATCGTCATCCTCTTGCTGGGTCGCTTCTGCGCTTTTTAGCTGTGCTACTTCAAACGTCAAGCCCTTGAAAACTAAGTTCTGTACGTTGACGCACGCCTTCCGATATCCGCCGGCACCACTTAGGATGATGCAAACCAACTCGCTCCGCTCAATACTGGCTATTGGATTTGGTGTCAGCCATTGCCAGTGTGCGGAAGGGTATAGTGCCTCAACTTCCTGCGTGATGCGTTGCTGAATGAGTCCATACGCCAAGCGCAAAAGACCTTTTTCTGTTTCAGGTCTGGGTGGCGGTGACGGAGGGGTAGCGGGTTCAGTGACCACGACTGGCTCCGTGCGCTTAAAAAGTAAGCGCAATGCCACGATGAATATCCCCAAAATGACCAGGAACAAAATGGGCCAGATGCGAGTGATGAACAGGAGTAGCGCCAACATCAACAAGAAAATAAGCACTTCATGAATGATGTTGTTTCTAAAGGCTTTGTTCCTCATGCGGATTCCCTTCTCTCGTGTAAAGTTCGGAAGGCACATAAATGAGTATGGCGTGTGCCGATGACTTTGTCTGTGCGCCCTTAAACCGGGTCATGATGGCCGCTACAGGAACTTGACTTTGGAGCCGAATAGGGCAGCTTGTTGCGCCATTGCTGATTGGTGCCTGCCCGAACACGATTTCTCCGCGATCATACATATTCCATCTCAGGGCATCATAAAATGCCGTTGGCTTTGTGAATACGCGGATCTCATATTGGATACTGGGAACGATGCTTTGCATGATGTGCCGGATATGCTCTTCGGTTAGAGAATTGTTTGTCCGGCTCCGAAGGATGGTACGGAGTTTGCACTGTTTCGCGGTGTGTGGCAGAAGGGCAAATTCTTGATTTTTCAATTGCTTCACCTCCTTGGACACAAAAAAAGCGCACATGATCTCGGAGTGACGACCATGTGCGCTTTATGTGCCAGTATTCATTTTTGTCCCTCTAACTCTGCGTTAGTGGTTGAGAGGGGAAGAAAGGGTTTTTGGTGTTGGGGGCTTCTGTAAAGGGCGTATAGCCGGTAAATTCTTGCATTTCACCTGGGGACTGCGGGGGTGCAGACGCGTCTGGAGAAGACTCGGGAGACCCTGCGGCATTGTCGTCTCCGCTCTGTTTGTTCTTACCGTTTCCGGAGTACGAATACTCAATGTGCTCGATGATTATGACGGGCGCACGCATGAGCTTCTCGTCTTCACCGGTCCAAACATCTTCATCATAGCGGCCCATGATATGGACAAATGATCCGGCATCGAGCTTCATCTTATTGATGCGCTCACACACAGACCCAAACGCTTTGGCGTTAATGTTTACCCAACGGTGGTTGTCTTCCTCCCGCTTGTCATAGATGCGTTTCCCGATCCGAAACAGGACCGAGCTACTGCCATCCTCTGAAAAGCGTAGTGCGGGTTTGTCTTTGGGGCCTTTAGAGATAATGACGTCTGTTGCGATGAATTGTAGCATATGAATGCTCCTTTCTGCAGGGTTTGCCTGCTAAAAAATATATTTCAACCCACAAAAATGGGTAGAAAACAAAAAAAGCGCCAATCCGCGCAAAAAGCACGAATTGACACTATAGCGAACACGGTAACTATGTTATCCCAAGGGGGCAACTACGGTAACTAATTGTTTAATAGTATAACATAGTGCGGGTCTCTCGTCAATTATGAGTTTGAAGTATTGTGGCTGAAGCGTTTGACCTATTCCGGCGTGTTACTTGAATGCGTAATGTTGATTGCCAGGTATGCGTGAAGTAGTTTGGCGCCATCTTTTTCGTACACCTGGGTGTTATCTGCTACGTATATCTCAAGCTCAACTCCAGGCAGAATACGCCGCAGTCTTTGCTTTATCATGAGTCGCACCATATGTTCGTTAGTCTGCACGAGAACGGATTTACTTCTCCGCCTGATCGGCGTAACAATGGCCTCAGTGCAGCGCCCCTGTATGACCACGTATTTTCTTGCAACTGCTCTGGAAAATAGAGCGCCCGCGCTGAATGTGCTGTATATCGCTAGGCAGATCAGAGGGATAATCGCCATCCAGTCGAACATGGAAACTATAGCGAGGATGGATACGGAGAGGAACATGAGCGCAAGTCCGAGCCGGATAAATACCTGCTTTTTCAGCGGATCGGGGATGGCGGTAAATTGCTCCTTGTATGTTGCAATGCTTTTGTTCATATGTGTACCGTCCTAAAATAAATTTTATGGAGGAGAGCGCCCGGATGTAAGTCCATGGGCGCTTTCCTTTTGCATAGATTACAACCACAACATCAATGCAACAGACAATCCGATGATTACCAGTGCGCCCCCGATGATTAGGCAGATTTTCTTGATTATCTCTGGATCTAGCTCCTCTCGTTCATGACCATTATCTGATGTCGGGACATCATCATAATAGCCGTCATACCCATCGTCTTGTTGGGTATATTTAGATTGTTCTTTTCGAGAGCCCTTCTTTTGCTTTTTGCGGGGCTGTGTGCGGGATAATTTGTCCGTCGGTGTGCCGAGAGCAGGTGCTTCTGCTTGTGCAACAGGTGATTCCGATTCGGTCTGGGGCTTTGGTGGAATTTGCTTTCCGCATTCTGGGCAGAAAGATGCGGCGCCACCATATAGGGTAGCGCCGCAAAATGGACAGTATTTCATAACGTCACACTCCTTGATAGTTTCCCGGTTTAAAAACCGTGAAGAATCAAGCACAAGTGTAGATAATAGTAGTATATCATCAAAACATTTTCGTGTCACCGACATTATCGTGACCATTTTCCATGACATCGGTCTTGACATCAGAGTTGCCATTGGATTACTTCGAATCCATTATAGTTTTTGGCATACCAACTGGAAAGCCATGCTCTATAATGTTCCAGCGTCATCAGCATGATCTCATTTAGGTGCGCCATACTCAGACTGACGGAGACCTTCTGTTCAGGGTTCGTTCCATATCTGGGTACGATCAGACCTTTGGCATCGGTTTCGCCTGGACCGCTTTCGGCACAGAACAGATAGTGATTTTCCTTTTTCCCGGCGAACAGCTTCACGCTGCGCGAGAGGCTTTTTCCGTCATCACGAGGTCTGCCATACTGAGCCAGACGTTCGGCCGAGGTTCCACCAAGACTTTGGAATAACGGTTGACTGATGTCCTGTGCGCCATTTTGGCAGGCCCTCATTATGGAATGGCAAGGTCCGTATAAGATGAAATGTGCCAAATTCATAAACTCTGCAACGTCGATGTATATGTTGACGTGATTCGTCTGACGTTGTCCGGAAGGGCGGCTGATATCATAGGTGGCGAATTCCAAGTGGACTTTGCCAATTTGGAAGCGGTCACTTTTGGTTTCCACGAAGCAGTTCCTAGCGTCCTTTCGGATGATCTGGTGCTGATTTCGCTCGTTGTCGTTAGGTTTCACTGTCATCACCTCCGCCCTGGAGGTGTGGCTGTAGGCTATGCACCAACTCTTTGGCTCTTGCGACGCGTTTAGAGAACTGCGGCAAAAATTCTTCTGCCGTGTTATATTGGATGTAGAGTAGCTCAATTAAGGCATTTTGCAAATCTACGAAAAGCTGTTCTGTAATCGTTTCTTCCAATTTTCGAAGAGTTATAGAGGTATCTCCTCTGAACATATTCCACTCGGTATAGAACGGATCATCAACTGGAACATCAAATTTTTCAAGCCACTGACGGACTGTGTTCGATTTCTTCCTAGACCCGCATTCAGTGGACTGTAGTATATATCCAGCTGTATATTCAAGCGGTTCATTTCCTTGAGGCTCTTTAGCGAGAAGGAAGCGGCCCAATGGGAATAGAGCACATACAGCCGGTTTGCAGGCATGAATTTGACATTTTTTGTCTACCAGAAAAGGGCAGGCGTTGTTGACGCCGCGTGGGCGCAGACGGATGATCGGAAATCGAGAGTTTTGCCCGATATAGCAGTGGCAATATTCTTCGGCAATGGTCTGCACTGTTTTTCCGAAGTGCTTGGCGATTTGGAATAGGTCGTGTGGCGAGAGCAGGATGTCTTCACGGTTCTTGCAGCATTTGCCACAACTGCGGCACTTGAAATAGAACGGGTCATCGAGTCCGATTTTGAGTTGTTCTAAGTTGTCAAATAATTCTTTTGTGGTATTCATCAGCTAAATTTTCCTTTCTAAAATAGATTTGGAGGAGCACATAGATGCTCCTCCTAGTTGTTCCCGGTTGGGGCTTGCCTAAGATTGTTTGGCGGGAAGTTCTTCGCCGCATGTTACACAGGTCCAGACATTGTCCTCGTGTGGTCCATGTGTTACTTCGAGGCATTCGCTGGCGGTTGCGACAAAGTCTCCGTTTTGATTAACTCGCCATTCTTGCACGACGTGCGCTGTTGTATAAAACCCAGCGGATGGATCGCATCCTTTCGGGCAGGCCCTTTTGCTCTCAGCAGTTTCGGGCAGTTCCTCTTGAGGTGTTACCATCTGCCGCATTGCTTTCATGGCCGCGAGCAGATCATCTGAAAACGGTATCCAAAGGTCGATGCAATACTGTATGGCATCAGCATCAAGTAGCGTGGCACCATGAAGTTCAAAGAGTTCATAGACTTCGTTGTCAACGGCATCATATGGCAGACTGAGAACTCCTTCGTGCACAAGCACAAAGTATGTGCCACCGTTCGTTCCGTCTGAGATCGGGAAATCCCAGACGAGTTCATTCCCAAAGTCTTCACAGTAACGGTTTCGAACCGGGGCTAGTGCCGTAAAATCTTCACCGCCTTCTTTTAGAAGACGAAGCACTTCTGCCTGGGTGAATAGTTTGGACGGGTCTATCTCATAGTCAAGAAATTTCATATTTGTGTTTCCTCAAAAAAGTTGTTTTTGTTAGTGCCTGATGTCTGTTATAGATGGAGCGCCGATAACTCGGCGCCCGTGTTGTAGACCGGCTAGTCTGAGTTGGATGTGCCGAGTTCGACAAGTTTGCTGACAAGCACTTTCGTGATTGCATCCGATGTTGCAGAGTCTGGCCTTGCTTTGCGCCGGTCATTGTCTGTACCTTTGCTCGACTTGACTATCGCCTCACTCAGCTCTCTGGGAAGCGGGAGCATCTTATATAGCTGATCCTCAAGTTGCTTAAGTGCGCGAATCGCTTGAATCATTCCGGTGGTATTCATAGTACCTACGATTAAAAAATCGCACCCGAAGCCATCACCTATATCTGTGAGCATGATGCTCGCAAACAGATCGCAGTTATGTTCCATCTTTTCTGGGCCGCACTCAATGAGCGCTTTTACTGGTTTTTCCATGTTGTAAATTCCCTTTCAACTTTATTTAGAGTTATATGAACAGAGCGGGTGCCCTGGGGTCACGGGACTGCTTCGCCTTGAAGCAGGATATATGTGAACACGCAGAGAACCCTCGTCGGATTGTTCGCGTGGAATACAGGACTACACGGGAGCAATCACGCTCCGGATTAAATTGTTCGTAAAACGCAAAAAAAGCGCCCAAAGGCGCAATGCCCCTGGACGCTGTGTAACACTGACAACTGTGATTTAGAATGAACTAATCTAAGATACTATAATACCTGTATTATAAACCAGTCATTAACTAAATGCAAGCCCATAGCCCGCAAAACTCTTGTTTTTCAGGTCTTGATGTAGTATAATGCCACCATAAGTATCTTTGTTTGGTTTTTCCAGTCACAGTAATCCGTGTTTCAGAGCGTCCAGGGGCATTGCGCCTTTGGGCGCTTTTTTGCGTTTTGTGGATTTAACCGATTTATAAAAGTAACATAGAGCATTCGCTCAGAAGGCATCCAGAGGTATCACCTGCTGGGTGCTTTTTTGCTTTGTAAAGCTGTTCGGCCGTTCCATCAATGGCACACAGGCTCAGGCTGTCACAAGGCCTGTGTGTTTTTAAATAAATCAGCGCCTGGTTTCCGGGTGTTTCTCCTATGTTCCGGGTCTTTCGATCCGTTTATATAAAAAATTCGATCAGAGAGGAATATCATTATGATGAACACAACAGACATGGAAATTAAGGAACGATTCACTACGTGGCTAGGGTCTCCAATTCCGGCTATTTTTCAACACGGTAAGCCAAATGGAAATTTCATTACGATAGTTCGAGTAAAAAAAGACGCTGACTTTGATTACCTCTATATGCAACTGAGCTATCATGGGGCGATTGAGCTTGGCGGTACGTTCAAGTATGCGGGGATTTATTGTAAGTGTGATGGACTCATTTATGATGAACAACATGAACTCTGCTATGAACTTTGCTCAGACTTGACCTCTAAACCTTGGCCGGATGTCGAGCGAGCCAAAGGGACTCTTCAAAGAAAAATGATGTCCGAGGTGCGCCAGACCGTGGAGAATATCATCGACAACGACCGCAGTAATCTGCGTGTTTCGGAAATTTCTGATGCGAGCACACTAAGGTCAATGGAGCATTTTCAAAAGTATGGTGCAGCTAAAAAGGCGAGAGAAGAATATCTCTGTGCAGATACGGGATACGCATTCGTCTATAAGTGTTCTTACATTGGCGGGGGCTGTATGTGGTCAGAGGACGCCATGTTGGGATACATTCGAGACCCAGCAAGCCACGTTGCCGCACAGGCTGTAGCATATCTCGATGATAGTGTGAACCAGGAGAATATACTATCCAAGTTCCTCGAAGGAGATTTGATTGCCGCGGCCTACGCATCTTTGGTGGTCAATGGAGACAATAACGCTCACACGATTAAGAAGATCATGAAGGCCATGAAAGGCTCAGATGCAAAAATGGTTCGTGTGACAGTATATAAAAACGGCATCGAGTTTACCTTCAAAACGGAAGCAGACCAGCTTCGGTCGGATTGCGGCACCCATTATAGCATTTGGAATATTGCGGGAGCAGACCGGCGAGCGTTTGAAAAGCTATTTGGACGGCACGAGAGTTTTGCGCCGGAAGAGATTATACGCATTGAGTACGGCAGAAAAGCGCTGTACGAGCGTGAACAAGTATAGCAGATCAATAGGGATCAGATGAGTCTGAGAGATCAACAAAAATTATCAAGAGGCTTTACGCAAAAGGCATTCAGAGGGGTTTACCCTACTGGGTGCCTTTTTGCGTTCTGAAAGGCTGGTTAGCCGATCTGTCAGTGACACACAGATTTCAGGGGTCACGATATCTGAGTGTTTTTACATAGATTCGCACCTGAGTTATAGGTGCTTCCCCTTGTTCCGGGTGTTCTTGCCCGTTTATATAGACAAAATTGTATCAGAGAAAGGGAAAGAAAAAATGAGTCACTTTACAGTAGCTGTATTTACAGAAAGTGAGTATCAGAGTGTGGATGACCTTTTGGAGCCTTTTAGCGAACACTTAGAGGTCGAGCCGTATGTGAGCATTACCAGAGATGATCTGATTCAGAGAGCGCGAGCAAATATGCAAGCTATTTTTGAAGCGCAGTATCAGGAATGGAAAGAAGATCCAACCGCATATGAGAAGGGGAAAAATGTACAGCATATGGAATATCTCAAAGCCCTTCCTACCCTGATGGAGCGAACAGATGAAGAGATCTATCGGGATGAAGTGGATACGTACAACGAAGAGAGGATCGACGAGAACGGAGATATCATCTCCACCTATAACCCAGACAGCAAATGGGACTGGTATGTGATTGGCGGTCGCTGGAAAGGGATGCTGGTTCTTAAACCTGGCAAGTTGGGTCAACGTGGCAGACCGGGTCTGCTGACAAAAATGACTGACAATTGTGACTCTGCGTATGTTGCCGATGTGGACTTCCACAGGATGAGACAGCAGATACTCCAAGAACTGAGGCCATATGAACAAGCGATGACAAAAGGAAACTATAAAGAAGAGTATATGCGCGAGCGATACCCCACTGAGAGAGAATATATGCAGCGCAACAGCAGTTTCTATACCTTCGCCGTTTTGACACCTGATGGCACCTGGCACGCTCCCGGTGAAATGGGATGGTTCGGAATGTCGTCGGCAGCGACAGAAACTGAGCGGGAGTGGGAGGATACTTACTACGATCGCTTTATCAAACCGGCAATTGAAAAGGGATGGTACATGACCATCGTTGATTGTCACATCTAAAAAAGAGATCAAAAAATAAAGGCATACCCAGATGAACCTGGGAGAAGGGAATTTATTATGGCGAACTATTATGGAACTGTCAGAACCAACTACTTTTCTGTAAAGGATGAAGCCGCATTCCATAAACTAATGGACTCCGTTATGGCTGAAGATGAAATACATATCTTTGAATCTGAGCAGACCGATGGCAGTAAAAAATTTGGATTTGGTTGCTATGGAACGATCAGTGGCATAGCGTCCGACCCAGACGATGAGGATTGGCCTGATAGGGACCGATTTCTGGAGGCGCTGCAAGAACTTGTATGTGAGAACGATGCCATTATTGTGACTGAGATCGGTAATGAAAAGCTCCGGTATGTAGGCGGTATTAGCACAGTGATTACACATACAAAAATCCAGTATGTCGATATGGTGGCTATCTCGGTAGAAGTAGCCGGAAAGTCACTAGGTGATCCGGACTATCAGACTCAGATGGACTATTAAGATAAAAAAAGATACTTGGAGGAAAACAAACATGATGACTTTTTTTGCAATAACACTTTCTGGCGGGCTATTCGATGCTGCCTACAGCATACAGACCGGCGATTACGATGACGCTCTCCAAAAGTTCTTAGAGCACTTCAGAATCCTATATTCTAGCGAATACCGTAGTTTTGAACGCTGTGTGGTCGGAGAGTCCTTATATGTCTTTGATGATAACGTATGGACTATCGACCCAGACGATATGGATAGCTATGACAAATTCGAAATTATCATTCTGGAACAGGGCGAAATCATGCCCATACTGGACTAGCTCGAACATCCCTCAACAACCAGTGGGGACAACAAGTGGACAGGCCTGCGGGCACAAGTAAAGCGCCGATTTGTCGGTGCTATTTTTTATATAGGGAGATCTTATAAAATATGGGACAGTATTACGCACCCACGATCATTTATCAAGACGGAAGTATCGCTTCGTTCAACGGACATGCCTACAACAATGGGATAAAGCTGTGCGAGCACTCTTGGATTGGCAATAACCTTGTCAATGCGGTTTATTCGAAGATACAAAATAAACCGCGCCGGGTTGCTTGGATCGGTGACTACTCAGTTCAGGATTACGAGACGTGCAATGAGGCGTACACAAAGCATTTCAGTCTGGAAGATTTTTTGAAATACTATAACCGCGTCTGGTCCGATGGGGATGCAAAAGAGATGATTCCTCCATCGGTGTTTACACCAAGAGAACTGGACTTGATCAATGAAAAAACTAAGAACGCATACCTGGTCAATCATGACAGAAAGGAATATCTAGACTTTGGGAGTTACATCAGGCGATGCACCCCAAGAGAAGGTGTTTGGGCAGGGATGTGCGCTGATCCATTACCTTTACTTACGGCCTGCGGAAATGGTCGCGGCGGCGGTGACTTCCACGACAGTGATTCAACCACCGGGTATGCGGAGGTCGGTATTTGGGCGTTTCATGAGCTTGAACTGACATCCTCCATGCCGGAAGGATATCAAGAGTGTACCTACTCATTTGTAGAAAGCAGGGCATAACAATTTGTTCAGACCCGGTGCAATGTGCGCCGGGTCTTTTCATAACCTGTAAACGCAAAAAACGCCCCTCGCAGATACTCTCATTGAAGTACCTAC